>Ga0307509_10002727_pt1 | contig 28167 bp, 31 predicted proteins | sample 10_EM_MG_FD_202245 | JGI IMG/M metagenome (GOLD analysis project Ga0307509, IMG submission 202245) | Populus trichocarpa ectomycorrhiza microbial communities from riparian zone in the Pacific Northwest, United States - 10_EM | ecosystem: Host-associated > Plants > Roots > Unclassified | place... | reverse complement strand
TGACGTTTGTAAACACGACTGCTATTGCATACGGGCAAAAAATTGCCCGGAGCCGCAATATTTTGGTGGCATGCAATAGCAGTCGTGTTTACAAACGTCAGAAAATTACGAGTACACGGGTGGAGGCAGTACATCTCGTCGTCACCAGCTAGTTCAGCTTAGTTAAGAGTACAATGGGTACTGGAATGGGTACCGTATTCAGAACTGTCACTTTTCGGAGAGAAAGTACCGGTATGATAATCTCACCATGGGTCTTCAGGAACTATGCTACTTGTATACTCTCATAAAACTATCTTGGAACCGCCTCTCATTGAAATTCTCTTAACCTACCAAACTGACCCTAACATGTGCTACGAGGCGAAGGGCCAGCAAGTTGGTTCAAAGAGTTGGGATGAAAGTGTACTACGACATGATACCGTACATGATTGATTCCAGTTCTGCCTTCGAGAGTTCCACAAGGGATAGTGGTGTAACAAGGGTCTTGGCACCAAGGTAAAATATTATCCTTTAGCTTGCTCCACCTCAACCACTGTACCCAGTCCTCAAAGCAGAAATGCGATCACAAGAAACAGAACCTTGTAATAGCGTAAAAAGCTGGAATAATTGGTCCTCGCGCTAGTATGTTGGCATAAGGTTGGCGGTACGGAAGGTCCCTATTTTGAAATGAAATGAGTGTCTCAACACTGAAAACTGGGGTTCACCTCCCCGAGTCTCAGCGCTAGCTCTTGATATGACTGCTGTAATTGGGATGGCGGAATAAAAAGAGGAAAAATTTAAACAAATGTGTGAACCTTGGCGAGACATACCTTAAGTCAACATACTAGCGTGAGGGCCAATTATTCCAGTTTTTACGGTAGAGGGTTTGCGCATGAGGACCTAGGTGACAGTTAATAGGAAATGGACCTAGGTGCAAGAATGAGCTTGTGCAATACAGGTGAGTGTAGGGATGGAAGATGGTGGATTGAGTAGGGTAATATCACCATGACCTCAAATTCGTTAACTGCTCAAATTGGGATTCCCAGCTGCTGCACAAGCCGGGTATTAACAATGCTGGGTGCAATAGAGCAGGTGATAATCTGCCCCTGAATGCCCAATATTATCATAACCAAAACCTTTTAAAGGGAGCTGTGTTGCTGCTGAATTATTGTTCTGAAGTGATTGTATTTCTTCAGATCTGAAAAACCCGATTTTACACTTGTTCCAGGTCTCGCTACCCATTTAGGTATTCAAGACTTTTAGGTTAACAGAAAATAAGCTGTTTTTCTGCCACTAAGGTCTCTTTGCGCAAACTCTCTAATTTCTATTCTTCATCTTTATTTCAGACAAAGAAAGGAAATAGAAAGTGGTAAGTTTAAAGGCATTCTTGACCGATGACTTAGTCATTGGTGTCAACACTTTTGTTACAAAGTTTGACTTCCTGAGCCTGGCCAACTTGGAAAAAAATAAGAAAATATGTGTCACAAATTTGACTAATCAAGGAAAGGATTTCGTATGATTAATAGTTATTAGTCATAAGTATGTTATATCTCAAGCTATCCCTTTTACAGTATGAGAGTGTAAAATTAGGACCACAAGGAGACTTGGCCAGATTTGGTTATATTCAATAAAGTATGATTAGAAACTCTGATTTTTGATTGCCTGAGTGCTCAAATGATTCACCACTCTTAGCAAGTCAGGAAATACTGAATAAATCAGAAAGCTCAAATAGTTTCAGGCAGGCTTAGTGCACTTGTAATTTGAATTTTACTATTTCATACAGCCTAAGAGATAAGGTCACTTGACTTATAGTTCTCACATAACTCGCACTTGCCTGTTATTGTTAAGTTATGATTTTTTGATTTTTGGTGACTTACAATGGTAAGTTACAAGGATATAATGATTTTTGCAAATGATTCACATTAGCAGTTACTTGTTTCACCTATATAATGCACATGTAACAAACCAGCCTTCCTCAAGGTGTTCGTAACGGGAAACAACTATCGTGACTATCAGAGACTATCGATATAGTCTATGTACATCAACAAAAAATTATCCTGCGTCAGATACGGCGCCGTTGCATCCTGACGCACGCGATGTTGAATCTGCGTTCTGTGTGTTCTGTGCGTCCTGAGTTGTGTCCTTTGTGTCCCCTGCCTCCCGTGCATCCTGGGTTGCGTCCCCTGCGTCCTGTGCATCCTGAGTTACATCTCCTGCGTCCTGTGCGTCCTGAGTTGCCTGGCAATGCCCGCTCAAATTCCATGCATCTGGAGCCAAACTAATACACCATATTCCATCCTGAAATATAACACAAAGGAGCTCTGCCTCCAGTGCCTCCAGACTAGTCCCTCAACACCATTGCTGATCATGATTTACCAGCGAGAGATGCTCACTTCAGGGGTACCCCTGGGGATTTCTTGGCATAGTTTATCATGGTTTCCCGGCACTCAGCCTCATACGCGACGCGACAAACTGTTCTCTCATCATCACCCTCAACATCCATACTCCCGGGCATCCTGCATACAACTCCACTACAACTACAGATCCGATCCTGAATCTGACACCGGGAGGTTGCTGGGCCTGACGCCAGCTTCACGCCGGTATAAGGTACGTCCCTGTCGCATCAATACTCATGAAATCGCTATCTACTCTGGGGGGGGGGTCTGGGGAAGGCTGAGCGGGGATGCTGGCGATCCCAGGGCTCGATGGCAGATTCCTCCACGACCGCTCAACCGACCTTGGATCTGTCACCTGGACGTCACTGGGCTCGACGCCAGCTTCACGCCGGTATAAGGTACGTCCCTGTCGCATTAATACTCATGGAGATCGCCCACCCTCCTGATAGTAGTCTTTTCTCTCTACTAATCCTGAACTCAATGGCAGATTCCTCCACAACCGCGCAGCCGATTTTGAATCTGTCACCTTGACGTCGTTGGGCTGGACACCAGCTACACGCCGGTATGAGGTATGGCTCTGGCGCATCAATACTCATGAAATCGCTATCTACTCTGAGGGGGGTCCTGCGAAGGCTGAGAGGGGATGCTGGCTATCCCAGGACTCCATGCCAGATTCCTCCACAACCACTTGACCGATTCCAGCTCTGAAGGTGCAACGTCGTTGGGCTCGGCGCCAGCTACATGCCAGTATGAGGAATGTCCCTGTCGCATCAATACTCATGAAATCGCTATCTACTCCGGGGGGGGGTCCTGGGAAGGCTGAGCGGGGATGCTGGCGATCCCAGGGCTCAATGGCAGATTCCTCCACAACTGCCTAACCGATTTTGATTCTGTCACGTGGACGTCACTGGGCTCGACGCCAGCGACATGCCAGTATGAGGTGCGTCTCTGGCGCATCAGTATTCATGGAGTTCGCCACCCTTCTGAGAGTGGTCTTTTGTCTTTAACAATTCTGAACTCGATGCCAGATTCCTCCACAACCTCTCAACCGATTTTGGTTCTGTTACCTGGACATCGCTGGGCTTGACGCCGGCCACGTGCCGGTATAAGGTACATCTCTGGCGCATCAGTATTCATGCAGTTCGCCACCCTTCTGAGAGTGGTCTTTTGTCTCTAACAATCCTGAACTCGATGCCAGATTCCTCCACAACGGGTCAGCCGATTATGGATCTGTCACTTGGGCGTCATTTGGCTCGACGCCAGCTACACGCTGGTATAAGGTACGTCTCTGGCGCATCGGTATTCATGGAGATCGCCGACCCTTTTGAGAGTGGCCTTTAAGAATCCTAATACACTAGCAATCCAGAACTTGATGGCAGATTCCTCCACAACCGCTTAACCGACTTTGATTCTGTCACCTGGACGTCACTGGGCTCGACGTCAGCTACACGGCGGTATGAGGTACGGCTCTGGCGCATGAGTATACATGGAGTTCACCACCCTTCTGAGAGTGCTCTTTTGTCTCTAACAATCCTGAACTCGATGCCAGATCCCTCAACAACCGCTCAACCGATTTTGATTCCGTCACTTGGATGTCACTGGGCTCAACACCAGCTACACGCCGGTATAAAGAGAGTTCTGAGGTGCCAATTCTCCATGGAGCTATATGGTCCCGGGGGAGGTAAAAGGGGGGGGGAAGGGGGGGTTCAATAAGCTGTATATTAGAAGAATAGAAGACTGTTAGTAGTAAGTTTAATACTTTTTCATGAGGTGAAATATATTGTGACCCGGGTGACCAAGGTCAGAAAAAGGTAAAGGGGGGACCCTTCGCTTATCTCCAGAAGATGAGGTAGTACCTCCTGAGTATTAGGTATGGGCCCTGTGTGTCCTGAGAATTAGGTGTGCGCCCGGTGCGTCCTGAGAATTCGGTGTGCGCCCTGGGCGTCCTGAGATTAGCTGCTGCGTCTGGTGCGTCCTGAGATCCGGCACTGCGTCAGGTTGCGTCCTGATTCGCGATTGACATTTTGGGCGTCAGGTGCATCAGACGCACCTGACGCTCAGGACGCAAGCTATTGTTTTTGCTGATGTAGTCTACTTAGTCGATCATTATAGACTATCATGTTGTATTCATGGTAGGTATAGTGATCATAGGAAGTCCTATCGTGTAGGAATAGAGCCTGGGCATACAAGGGAGGTAACATAGAGGTAGGGGTAGTAGATATAGCGAACATATTGCACCTATGGAAGGTCACTGTCAATGGGCTTGGTCCTGCCCCAGTATCTGAGTGGTCTATTACTTAGATGGTTGCGTGAAGAGCTTTAACTAGTGTGACCTTTTTTTTATTTTTTATTTTTTTACTTTTTTTTTGTCTTTTTGTTTCTCTCTTTTTGTTTATTTTTTTTATGTTTTTATTTTTTTTATTTTTTGAATCTCGTTTATTAATTGTTTCTGTCGGGGCCAGCAGGCCAAAATAGGCACATCCCGCAGTGTTAGGTTCAAGGGACAATCAGCCGGAATGAAGACCATGTCGTCCAAAATCTCCAACTACAGTCCATTCCGCCATCCCCAAGCTAAAACCCTCTGACCCTGCCCGACAAAGAAAACTCCGCCCGTTACTATGGGTAGAAACTACAAGGAGATGAGAACACGGGCTTGAAAACAGCGAACCAATAATCCCCGCGAAAGCATAGCCTAAAAGAAAAACATTCCCAACCCACAGTTGACACAACCAAGGAAGGAAAGCAAACCCACTCCCACAAGTCAAACAACCTATAAGCTAAACTGTAGTAAAACCCTACTGGGTCCAGCTCCCAAAGGAATAGGAACTCCTGAATGATGGGTCTCGGGGACACTCGAGGGGAGAAAAGGTCCCGGAGGCATATAGCCCCGCCAGCTGAGGCTCAGGAAGAGCAACCGAGTTCGAGGGAATGCCACCAGAAGAAGGAAGGCTTGTGGGAGCCGGAGAACGATCCGGTCGGGTATTTCGAGAAACGGAACCCAGAAAGAAGGTTTAAACTTGTCCCCCTAGTCCGAGGACATCAGAAGGGAAACGAGGTCTGGTGGTGGGCCTAGAGCCGGGAGCAGTAGGGTGCCAGCCAATCCAAATGTCGAGGGAGGGGAGGGCTGAGGGCTAACCAAAACAAGAAGTACGAGGAAGGCCGACAGAAGCGGGGTCACGATGCTTCGAAGAGTCCAACTGTACCAGCAGAGCACAAAGGAGATAGTGCAATACCAGAGAGCCGAGCCACTGGGGACAACTGCTTTACCGATCGACGGAGACTAAAAACCGACAGTTGATGGGTGAGGGGTTGCCGACCGTGGAGGGCTGCCTAAGTGAGCCTGGAGAAGAGGGGGTGAAGGCAGACTCAACCAACCCCTAGGAACAAGCTCGCCAGGCCTGACCATCAGAAGGGAAAGGAAGAGGGAAGGGAGATGGCTTCACTCAGACAGAGGCAATGTGGCGTGTCTGAGGAGAGGGGGGTCGATGGAGGTGACAATGATTTCTCGTGGTGTTGAGATTTCAATCGCCAGAGGTGTAGAGGAGACGAAGGATGTCTAATTACTGTGACCTTTTTTTTCTTCTTTTTTTTAATCATATGCATTTGGTTAAGGTACAAAGACAACATCCTCCATCTTCTCTACATACCCGGCAATTGAAATCTCAACACCAGGAGATTATCACCACTTTTCTTTTCTCCACCCCCCGCCATGAGCTTGCTCTAGGGGGTGGAGTCATACAGCCTCTACACTTCCCTCCCCTGGGGTTTATCCCTTTGGGCTTTCTTCACTCCGGGTGATGGATTTCGTCTTCTTTGCTGATGTTTCCTCTCCCTACCCTGCACTTGCTCTACCTCGCTTAGAGCATTTGCACGGTCGGCAACACTCTCCTCAACGCCCATGTTACAGACGGCCGGGAACACGGTTTGCAGTAAGGGAAAATATTCCAACAGGCCACGGGCGATTTCCCGGTTCTCTCTTTTCTTTGAGAGGCTGCCTAGTCCAGCCACGAACGCGGTTACCGATAGTTTCCACGGCATAGAGTTGGGTCTACCCCTCCTTCTCCTCTTCTCCTCATGGTTGGATCGGCTGGCACCCTACTGCTACTTCACCTTTCTGGCTGGTACCCACAACTACCTGGCTGCTATCCATAAATACTGCGTCACCATTCGGACTAAGACCACGTTCCATCACGACCTGCCTCTGGGAGGATGGTATTGCACTATCTCCTTCTTCTTTTCAAGCGTTCTGTCACACTGCAGGCGCGTTCGGCCCCCCCAGGTTTCTCTTTAGTCGAGCCTGGCAACCCTCGTGCTGATTGTGCGGGAACTTTCCAAGTGGTCACTGCTTTGTTTGATTTTTGAGTTTGCTTTTTGTCTGGATGAATGTGCCATGAGTTTTCCTGATTCTTCCTCCTCGTTTTTGATTTGATTCCTTTTGTCTATCTTCTTAGCTAGTCAAGGGTTTCTTGTTGGGGGCGGGATGTGCGGTTGGTTCCACACCAGAGGGCCTTGGGGGGTTGGTTTTTTCCCAGGGGTATTGGAGGTTTTTTTATGCCATGGCGCGAGCTGCATGCAAGATTTTGTACCTTAAACAATAATCATATGATTCAAAAAAAAAAAAAGAAAAAAAAAGAAAAAAAAAAAGAAGGTACAAAGACAACATCCTCCATCTCCTCTACACACCCGGCGATTGAAATCTCAACACCACGAGATTATCACCACTTGTCTTTTCTCTACCCCCCCGCCATGAGCTCACTCTAGGGGGTGGAGTCATACCTCCTCTACACTCCCCGCCCCTTAGGTTTATCCCTTTGGGCTTTCTTCACTCTGGGTGATGGTTTTCGTCTTCTTTTGATGATGTTGCCTCTTCCTACCCTGCACTTGCTCTACCTAGCTTATAGCATTTGTACAGTCAACACTCTTCTTAACGCCCATGTTACAGACTGCCGGGAATACGGTTTGCAGTCAGAGAAAACATGTCAACAGGCCACGGTTGATTTCTCTACTCTCTTTCTCATTAAGAGGCTGCCTAGTTAAGACACCAACGCGTTTTCCGATAGTTCCTACGGCACAGAGTTGGGTCTACCCCTCTCGCTCCTCCTCCTCACACGGTCGAATCGGCTGGCACCCTACTGCTTCTCCACTCTTCTGGCTGGTACCCACAACTACCTGGCTGGTGTCCATAACTACATCTTCACCATTCGGACTATGACTACGGTCCCTGACGGCCTACATCTGGGAGGATGGTATTGCACTATTTCCTTCCTCTTGTTTGAGTGAGCGGTCAAGATAGATGGCCCGTTCTGGCCTCCCCAGGACTTCGATTATGCCGAGCCTGGCCACCACCACTGTGCTGTTTGCATGGAACCTTTCAAGTGGTTGATACTTTGTTTGATTTTTGATTTTTTTCTTTTTGTCCGGATGAGTGTGCCATGGGGTTTCCTGACTCCTCCTGCTTGTTTTTGATTTGATTCCTTTCGTCTATCTTCCTAGCTAGTCAAGGGTTTCTTGTCAGGGGCGAGATGTGCGGTTAGTTCGACACCAGAGGGACTTGGGGGGTTGGCTTTTTCCCAGGGGTATTGGAGGTTTTTTTATGCCCTAGTGTCAACTGCATCCAAGATTTTGTACCTTAAAAAAATAATCATATGATTCCAAAAAAACAAACAAAAAGAGAAAAAGGTACAAAGATAACCACGCTCCGCGCCCTCTATTTTCCTCTTGCTTAAAATACTTACCGCATTCGGCCAACTTAAACCTCAGGGTTTGGTCTTTATTTAGTCACCATACATCTATTTTGGCTTTTTACTTTGGCTTCATTTTCAAGTGAAATATATATTTCACCTTTGCTGAGAGGATTTGTATTCTTGGGAAGTCAAACTGGTAGTTTGACTTTACTTTCTCTCCCTCTCTCCTTGCTGTCCTGTGGCCTGGCCTGCTGTCCTTGCCCTGATGTCGTCTACCCCTTTCGTCTCCACTGGTGCAGGCCTAGCCTTGGTTGTAGGTCCTGCTCACTCTGCCTCCTCTCGCCAGGACCGTAGGGTTGATCCAATCCCTCACTCGTCGTCATCCCAGTCCAGTCATGCCTCTCTATATGGGGAGGCTGACAACGTCGCCAATATCCTTGGGAACGCTGCGAGGATCGCTCGCCTTGACCCGGTTTCGTTCCCCACTGTCTACAATGCCTCCGCCACTCCCTTCTCCGATAGTCAACTGGCCATCACCCCTCTTCTCGCCCAACTTATTGCCATGGTCAATAACCTGGGTGCCTCAGTCACCTTCCTTACTTCACAGGTTGCGACCCTCACCTCCACCCAGGCAGGGCCTTCAGCCACCCCCTCACCTCCAGCCACATCCACTCTGGAGGCGTCCCTCAAAGACTTGTCCTCTCGCATCGCTGCTCTCTCCTCCCACAACGCCACACAAGTGGCTCCCCTACCGCCCCAAGCCCCAACTCCTCCCACCCCTGTTGCCCAGGCTAAGCCTGCTCAGCAGAAAAAGAAACTAGCTACCCACCTCTCGTCCAGCACGGTCGCCGCCCCGGATTTTCCCTTTCTTTTTGAGGGCAAATGGTATGGCAACCCAGACACGTACGCTAAACGCCATCCTGACTCACCTCAAGCCGCTATCCTCTTTGCCTGGCGTCATCCCTAGTTGGAGGAAGCCAAGCTTTACTCTGAGCGATACCCAGCCCCCTTACTCTTCCATACCGGTCCACTCCTGGGTTTCACAGTCTGTGATCCCGTGCAGCCCCAAGAACAAACCTGGGCACAGGTTACCAGGACGGGCGGTAAGGGCAAGAAAAATGCCACGGCAGGACAAGTCGCTGCGTCAAGCAAGAGTAGTGTCCCCAAAGGACCCCCACGGCGCCCAGCTGCACAACAGCGTTTCTTTGCCCCCCGCACCACCCCAACCCTCCCGAGCGATTCTTTCGTTATGACTGCTACCCTCCCCGACATCATGGCAGCTGTGCTTAAAGAAGCCAACTGCTCTCTGCCCCTGCCCCTCACTGCGTCAGTGAATCGCAATGGTGCTGTTACTCTCACAGCTAACCCATACATCCCATCATCTTCCTATTCCCCTTTTTCGATGCCTTGACTAAGAAGCTCAATCAGAGTTTCCCGGTTGGGGATAACCCATTTCACGTTTTTAGGGAGGCACCCACAAGTGTCGAACTCCTCATTCATAATCTTCCTCTCTCTATTCTTCCGAACGAGCCTACTGACCTCTTCCCCTCTCTCCTTGAATCAATTAGCAACGCTATTGACGTCCCGATTTTTGGGGCTAGATTCTTGCAGTAAGACCGGGTGAAAAGGGCCGAGAAGCGCACAACCTCTGTAGTTGTAGCAGTGGACCCACTTCATGTTTCCTGGTTCGGCGAATCCATCCGACGTTTCTCCCGCGCCTGCAAGGTCGCCCCCGCCTACTCTGCCTCCAAGTCCACCCAGTGCAGGAAGTGCTGGCGCTTTGGACATTCTGCTTCTTTATGCAAAGAAGAGGCACAAGCTTGCCCGATCTGCACTCTCCTCCATCACCGCTCTGCCCACAGATCTGCTAACCAAAGCTGTCCGAAAGGAGGCTTTGAGAAGTCTGTCGTAGGTTGCTGGAATGCCTCCACTGCTCTTTGCGTCAACTGTGGTGGCCAGCACGCCTCCTTCGATGGCACCTGTCCCATGCGCTGCGAAATCCTCTCCGCTCTTCGTCCTCCCAGGGACCAAGATATCCCCGATGCCCCCGATGTGGGCCTTCCTCTTACCACCCCTCAGGGTCCAACTGCTCCTCCAAATGTGCCGGCTACGCCAGCCAGGCACGGCTCTCGTTTCCCTCCCTCTAGCGAATCTACCCCTCCCGAAACCGTTAAACCTGTACGGAGCGTGTCCGCCCAGCCTAACCTTGCCGCTCACCTCCCCGCAGCAATCTCTTTGGTGCTGGCAGCACCCTCATTCGAGCTAGCACCGGTGCCGACTGGAGCGAGCCCGCCCCGACCGACGTCCATATAGATCTTTAGATGTCATCAAGCCCATCCCCAACACAGAGCCCTCCACCATCCCAATTGTTCCATTACCCTGGTTGTTTAAATCTTTCCATTGTTCAGCATAATTGTCTCCGTCGCAGTAATGTTTTTCAGACTCTTGTTAGTTTTTATACTTCGGTAGAAAGTTCTCCTCACATTGTCGCTCTTCAGGACATTCCGCTTTGGAGGAATTGTCCTCCTGTTTTTCGCAACTATAAATGTTTTTTTCCCCATACAACTGACGGCTATAAACCCCAAGTGGCAATTTATGTTCACTAAAGGTTACTAACTGTGAGTTCTGTTCTTCCATTGTTTTTTGAAAGGGGCGACCTTATGGCAGTGAATCTTCACTCCCCCGAAGGGCTCTTTGATACTTCTCATAATTTGTTTCGTTTGTACAACGCTTATTCTATCCCTGATGGCCACATTAGGTCTGTTTCTCCTGTTGATTATTTTCCCAGCATGATTTTCCTACACTTGTCCTTGGGGATTTCAACATTCATCACTGCGCCTCTGACCCGACTCGTCTACTCTCCGATCACCACCAATTTACGGGTTCCCCTTACTTCGACAAGGCATCAGCTCACTTGTTTTCTCTCCTCAACACACCGGGGATCTACACTAGGTTCCCTTTCACCACCAACCATCGCCCGGCAGTTCTTGACTTGTCCTTTGCCAACTCTGCCCTGCTGCCCTTTTTCACCTCCTGGAATCCCTCCCTCCCACAGACTGGTTCGGACCACACCGCCCTCACAATCCTTCTCCCCACTCAGCTTCCAAAGCCCCTGCCCAGGGGCCTAAATGAGAAGTACACGGACTGGGATCACATCTCACCTCTGCTCGTCGATTTGTCACTCATGGCCCGCCCTGCTCTCCCCACACCACACACACTTCACTGCTAGTTCGACGACAGCCTTGCCAAGATCACCCACCTCATCACCTCCAACACCCCAACTAAACGCCCGTCCTCATGCGCTAAACCGTGGTGGACTCCAGAACTTACAGAGCTACACTGCATATATCATCATACTTGCGGGCTCATGAGAAAGAACCAGGCCTTGCCCGCCATGGCCCGTCTGGCTCGAAATACGTATTTCAAATCTATCCAATCTGCTAAAAGAGTCCACTGGTTGCATCTTCTGGCCGACATCGACTCGCGGTCAGTTTGGGATGCTAGAAAGATTGCAGCCGGCAGAGCTCCGGATCGTTTCCCCACACTCGAGAACGCCTTCTCCCCGACCGAAATTAACAACAACCTGCTACAACACTTTTTTCCTCCCAGACCCTCTCCTCCCCCTCCCCTGATCCTCCCGGCGTTCAAAGACGTCCCCCCGGTTCTACCATCGGTAGTGTCCTCTGCACTTCAAAAATCCTCTAACACGTCAGCCCCTGGCCCAAGTGGCATTCCTTACTCTATCTGGAAGCAGGTCCACAAGGCCAATGAGTGGATCCTGCCATCTCTATTCACTCCCCTCCTTACCCATGGATACCACCCCCTAGCCATGAAGAAGGCCAATGGCATTGTCCTGGACAAATCAGGCAAACCTGATTACCGTACTCCAACTTCTTTTCGCATCATTGTCCTACTCGAAACCGCCTCCAAGATACTCGAAAGACTGTCTGCCCTTCGTCTCGCCGCAGCTGCCCGCTCCCTTGGCCTCTTGCACCCCAATCAGTGTGGGTCCCTGGCCGGTGTGGGCTGTTTTGACACTGTTGCTACCCTCACCCATGAAGTACGCCTTCTTCAAGCTGCTTCCTTCAAAGTATCGACTCTCTTCCTGGATGTCAAAGGTGGATTTGACAATGTCTGTGCAAACAAGTTGGTATCCTCGCCAAAGGAGGGATCTCCGCATATCTGGTTGCCTGGATTCAGTCTTTCCTCTTCAGTCGCCAGTGCCAACTTATTTTCCAAGGCGCACCTAAGGTCTTCTGGCCGGTCGCTGTTGGCACCCCTCAGTACTCTCTGATTACTCCTCTTCTCTTCGTGCTTTATATAGGCAGCCTCCACCCGACCATTCCTCAAGGCCTGGCGGTCTCATACGTCGACGATCTCACCATTACGGTCAGCTCAGACTCTGTATGTTCAAACATCCGTGCTCTTCAATACTATTTCGGCATCATCCAAAGACGGGGTGCCGACCTGGGGGTGGCCTTTTCCGTCCCCAAAACTGAACTCATTCACTGGAGAACCCCGAAGGACCGCTCAGATGTTTCCTTTTCCCCCCATAGTGATAAACGACATGCTCTTTCCTTCATCACAAGCAGTAAGGTGGCTTGGCTACTGGCTCACCCTGGCGATCCAAACCTCTATCCATTTCCGAAGATGGCTGGCACTTGCCCAGGCCTCTTTCACTACAATCCGACAGCTTAGTGCAGCTGGCAAAGGCCTCTCCTCCTGGTGCAACAGAAAATTAGTTTTTGGCGCCATCCTCCTGATCCTCACCTATGGCTGCGACCTCTTTATCCCAGAGGCAGGCACACTTAAGAAACTCGACTCTTTCTGGCATGGGGTGCTATGGTGGACAACTAATTGTTTTTACACCACCACGCATGGCACTCTGTATCGGGAAGCCTCATTGCCACCCATCTCCTCAATTTGCAAGCACCACCGTCGGTCAGCTGCCCTCCACTTGGTCTGCGCCCCATCTGAATTCAATCCTTCCACCGCCCGGATACCCGCGTCTGTACCCACCTGGGACCAGGGACGTTCTGTCGATGATCACTCTTTTCTCTTCCAAGGCTCTTCCAAAGCCGTCCATCTTACGTCATGGCTCCGTCTGGCGTTTAATTCTGCCAAGCACCTGCCTCAAGACTCCTTGTGCCACGAAGTTTCGGATCTCTTTGGGCAAATCCCTATCCTCCTGCTTGCCTCAACTGATCTTGTATCGCTCCCACTGATAAGGGAACCCTCCACCACCTACCAAGCCCTCAGAACTCCTCTGATACAGTCACTTCTCACCGACGGGCTGAACACAAGTCCGCCGGTGCCCCTCTCTTATCCATGCAGTGCCTGTCTCACTCCTCACGCCTTCACTGGCCTTCCATGGTTTATTTGTGGCCACATTCATCAGATGCGCACAGGTGCTAGCCACCTTGCTGCACACGTTTCCTGGAAGAACAGAAACTCTAGCACCCTGTGCCTGTTCTGTGAGGAAGAAGATGAGTTCTTCCAACATGAGATTCTCCTCTGTCCCGCTAAGGCCCAGCCCCGCCTCACCCATCTCTCAGGGGTGGATGACATTGGCCCTGACGCTCTCCTCAGGCACTCAGTCCCCGTCCTTAGGGGATTCACTGAGTAGCTCTACACTACCCGCACAGGTTTTCCTCCACCCATGTTGCGTATTTGAGCCAGTACTGCTACTCCTGGGCCGGGGTCGGACTCAGATAGTTCTTAACACTTTAAACTCCCTAGCTCAGCCCAGGCATTCTAGGTATGGCTATTTTTGTCTTCCCTGATTGAGGTTTTCTTTAGGGTATGTTCTTTTTGGTTTATGATTTTCCTTTGTTTCAAGATGGCTGTGGCAGTGCGCAGGTAGGGCGGGGAGGTTTCATTACTTTTGAATGTTTTTCTTATGAGTTATCAGGAGGATTTAACTTTACTTTTGTTTTGTTAGTCATCGATGGCGATGCAACAGGGTTCTGATGATCCCGCTTGGAGAGTTTTTTGCACACGTTGTTTGAATTTTGTTGTTTCCTTTGTTAGTTTTTGGAATTAAGGTTTATTATATGCCATAGCGCGAGCTGCATGCAGGATTTGGTACCTAAATCAATAATCACATGATTCAAAAAAAAAAAGTGAAAAAAAGGAAAAAAAAGGTACAAAGACAACATCCTCCGTCTCCTCTATCCATCAGGCGATTGAAATCTCAACACCACGAGAAATCATCGTCACCTCCATCCACCCCCCTCTCCTCAGACACGCCACATTGCCTCTGTCTGGGTGAAGCCATCTCCCTTCCCTCTTCCTTTCCCTTCTGATGGTCAGGCCTGGCAAGCTTGTTCCTAGGGGTTGGTTGAGTTCGCCTTCACCCCCTCTTCTCCGGGCTCGCTTAGGCAGCCCCCTAGGGTCAGCAACCCCTCACCCATCAACGGTCGGTTTTTAGTCTCGGTCGATCGGTAAAGTAGCTGTCCCCGGTGGCACTGCCCTCTGGTATTGCACTATCTCCTTTGTGCTCTGCTGGTAGGGTCGGACTTTTCGAAACATCGTGACACCGTTTCCGTCAGCCGTCCTCGCACTCCTCGTGCCGGCCAGCCCTCCGCCCTCCCCCTTCCAGACTTTTGGATCGGCTGGCACCCTACTGCTCGTGGCTCTACACCCACCACCAGACCTCTGCTCCCTTCTGATGTCCTTGGACTAGGGGCGCATGTTTAAACCTTCTTTCCGCGTCCTGTTTCCCGAAATAGCTGAACGGATCTTCCTCCGGCTACAATGAGCCGTCCTTCTTTAGGCGGCATCCTCGCGAACTCGATCGCACTTCCTGAGCCTCGGCTGGCGGGGCTATATGCCCCCGGGAGTTACCTCCCCTTAGTTTGTCCCCGTGACCTATATTCAGGAGTCCCTCTTCCCTCGGGAGCTGGGCCCGGTGGGGTTTTACTACGGTTTAGCTTATAGGTGGTTTGATTTGGGGGAGTGGGTTTGTTTTTCTTTGTTGGTTGTGTCTACTGTCAGTTGGGGATGTTTTTCTTTTAGGCTAGGCTTTCGCGGGGGTTATTGGGTCGTGGCTCTCAGGCCCGTGGTCTCATCTCCTTGTAGTTTCTACCCATAGTACCGGGCGGAGGTTATTTTCTTTGTCGGGCAGGGTCAGTGGGTTTTAGCTTGGGGATAGCGGGAAGGACTGTAGTTGGAGGTTTTGGTTCACATGGCTTACGTTCCAGCCGTGGACCCTTGTACCTAACACCGTGGGATGAGCACAGTTGTGCAACTTGCCCCGATAGAAACAGTACATAAGCGAGATTAAAAAAGAAAAAAAAGAAAAAAAAGAAAAAAAAGAAAAAAAAGCGGTCACAGTAGTTAGACCTCCGGCGATTGAAATCTCAACACCAGGGAAATCATCGTGGGATCGACCACCACCCCCTCTCCTCCCCCTTGATGGCTTCTGCCTAGGGGAGCGATGCTACAACCCCTCCTCTCCCTCTGGGGTCTACCCCCTCCTCCACGGGGTTCTTGTTCCTGTTCATCGTTGACTCCCACTCATGAAGTTTGGTTCTCCCCCTTACCCCGCACTTCGTTTGCACCTCGCTCAGGTTTTGCATGGTCGGCATTCTGTCCTCTTCGCTCACGGTTGGCGCTGAGCTTTCCAACCTCTTTGCGAAGTACCTTTCCGTCTCGGTTATGTGGTCCTGTGGGGGAACACTTCGGTTAGTAACTTCAGCACCTCGTCTTCGTTTCGCATTCGGAAAAGCATCGGCCGCGGTTACTCTAGTCGGTCGTCTCAAGTGTTCGGAAGTCCTTCCTCCTCCCATCCCCCTTCCCCTCCCTTCTTGGTCTTCGTCCCGCTGCTTGGTTACAGCTACACCCACTCCCCCTCTTCCCACCTTCCCAGCTGGCACCTTACTGCCCCCTTTTCCGTGGTTAACCTTCGGTCGCTACACAAAAACCCGCCTCGGTTACACCCGTCCTTCTGGCCGTCGCTAATGCCGCTTTGGCACACCCTCCGGCGACCCCTCAGCAGAGTCGCCACCATATACTGTCCCTTTCTGCCATTAGGCACTGCTTTGTCCCGCGGTACCGCTCCGGTGTGCACATCCACACTCTCACTTCCTAGCTCAGGCTGATACACGTCACTTATCAGACGTAAGTTTCCTTTGTCAGGGGTTCATACATTTCTTTTGTTCACCATGTCGGTTTTTGCGGATGTCGCTAAGGGTTCTCCTCTCCTTCCTGCTTGTTTCCTTCCTTTCTACTTCCTTCACATGTACGAGTATGTTCGTAGGATATGGTTGGGCGATAGGCGAAATGTGCGGTTGGTCTCATACCAGAGGGACTTGGGTGTTTGGATGTTTCCTGGGGTGAGGAGGGTCGGTTTTGTTTTGGCCATATTGTTAAAGATGCATGTCATTTCTTGTACCGTATAAACAATGAACATATGATTTAAAAAAAAAAGAAAAAAAGAAAAAAAGAAAAAAAGAAAAAAAGAAAAAAAAAACGGTCACAGTAGTTAGCATCCTTTGTCTCCGCTACACCTCCAGCGATTGAAATCTCAACATCACGAGAAATCATCGCCACTTCTATTCCCCCCCTCTCATCAGACACGCCACATTGCCTCTCTCTGGTTGAAGCCATCTCCCTTCCATCTTCCTTTCCCTTCTGATGGTCGGGCCTGGCAAGATTGTTCCTAGGGGTTAGTCGAGTTCGCCTTCTCCCCCTCTTCTCCAGGCTCGCTTCGGCAGCCCTCTACGGTCGGCTACCCCTCACGCGTCAACAGTCGGTTTTTAGTCTCGGTCGATCGGTAAAGTAGCTGTTTCCAGTGGCACTACTCTCTGGTATTGCACTATCTCCTTTGTGCTCGGCTGGTACGGTCGGACTTTTCGAAACATCGTGACACCGTTTCCGTCAGCCTTACTCGCACTTCTTGTGTCGGCTAGCCCACCGCCCTCCCCTTTCCCAACATTTGGATCGGCTAGCACCCTACTGCTCACGGCTCTAGGCCCACCACCAGACCTCTGCTCCCTCCTGATGTCCTCGGACTAGGGGCGCCTGTTTAAACCTTCTTTCCGGGTCCTGTTTCCCGAAATAGCCGACCGGATCTTCCTCCGACTGCCACGAGCCTTCCTTCTCTTGGCGGCATCCTCTCGAACTCGGTCGCTCTTCCTGAGCCTCGGCTGGCGGGGCTATATGCCTCCGGCAGCTTTTCTCCCCTCGTTGTGTTCCTGAGACCCATCATTCAGGAGTCCCTATTCCCTCGGGAGCTGGGCCCGGTAGGGTTTTACTACGGTTTAGCTTATAGGTGGTTTGACTTGGGGGAGTGGGTTTGTTTTTCTTTGTTGGTTGTGTCTACTGTCCGTTGGGGTTGTTTTTCTTTTAGGCTAGGCTTTCGCGGGGATTTTTGGTTCGCCGTTATCAGGCCCGTGTTCTCATCTCTGTGTAGTTTCTACCCATAGTACCGGGCGGAGTTTTCTTTGTCGCGCCGGGTCAGAGGGTTTTAGCTTGGGGATCGCGGGATGGACTGTAGTTGGAGGTTTTGGGCGACATGGTCTTCATTCCGGCCGAATGCTCGTTGTACCTAGGACTGTGGGATTTAGCACAGTTGTGCTGTGGCCCCGATAGAAACAATTAATAAACGAGATTCAAAAAAAAAAAAAAGAGAAACGGTCGCCATAGTTAGGGCTCTTCACGCAACCATCTAAGTAATACACCACTCAGATACTAGGGCATGGGCCAAGCCCATTCACAGTGACCTTCCATAGGTGCAATGTATTCAAGACACCTAATGTCCTTATCTCTATATTACCTCACTTGTATGCAAGAACTCTATTCCTACCCGATCGGACTTCCTACGATCACTATACCTACTATGAACACAAGATGTTAGTCTATAATGATAGACGAAGCAAACTATGTAGGCTATCTCGATAGCCTATGATAGTAAGATAGTCGTTTCCCGTTACGAACACCTTAAGGGAAGGCTGGTTTGTTACATTGTGTTTCTTTTGTTCGGATAATTGTGCCATGGGTTTTCCTGACTCTTCCTGCTTTTTCTTTGATTTGATTCCTTTCGTCTATCTTTTTAGCTAGTCGAGGGTTCCTTGTTGGGGGCGAGATGTGCGGTTGGTTTCACACCAGAGGGACTTGGGGGGTTGGCCTTTTCCTAGGGGTAGTTGGAGGTTTTTTTATACCCTAGCGTAAGCTGCATGCAAGATGTTGTACTTTAAAACAATAATCATATGATTCAATAAATGAAATAAAAAAAAGAGTACAAAGACAGCATTCAGCTTTAATGCTATGGCCAACAAAAAGCATATCCACCTCACCCCCAGGAAACATCCCAACCCCCAAGTCCCTCTGGTATGAGACCAACCGCACATCTCGCCTATCGCCTAACCAAATCCCACGAACATACTCGTACATATGAAGAAAGTAGAAAGGAAAGAAACAAGCAGGAAGGAGAGGAGCACCCTTAGCGACATATACGAAAACCATAAAGGTGAACAAAGGAAATATATGAACCCCTGACAAAGGAAAATTACGTCTGATAAGTGACATGTATCAGCCAGAGCTAGGAAGCGAGAGTGTGGACCTGCATGCCGGAGCGGTGCAGGGGAACGAAGCAGTGCCCGATGGCAGGATGGGAAAGCGGATGGAGGAGACTCTGATCAGGGGTCTCCGGTGGGTGTGCCAAAACGGCATTAGTGACGGCCAAAAGGATGGGCGTAACCAAGGCGGGTTTTTGAATAGCGATGGAAGATGGACCGCTGGAGGGGGGCAGTGAGGTGCCAGCTGAGGGGGTAGGAAGAAGGAGGGGTGGGTATAGCTGTAACCGAGCACCAGGACGAAGACCAAGAGGGTGCAGGAAGGACAATGGGAGGAGGAAGGACTAGTCCAAACAGTTGAGACGACCAACAAGAGTAACTGCGGCCGATGCTTGTCTGAATGCCAAACGAAGATGAAGTGCTGAAGTTACTAACCAAAGTGTTCCCTGACAGGACCACATACCTGAGACAGAAAGGTACTTCGCAAAGGGCTAGGAAAGCTTAGGGCCGACCCTGAGCGAAGAGAATGGAATGCTGACCATGCAAAACCTAAGTGTAGTCCAAAGGCAGTGCGGGGTAAGGGGGGAGAACCGAACTTGATGAGCGGGAGTCAATGATGAATGGAAATGAGAACCCCGTAGAGGAGGGGGTAGACCCCAGAGGGAGAAGAGGGGCTATGGCATCACTCCCCTAGCCAGAAGCCATCAAGGGGGAGGAGAGGGGGTGGTGCCGGATCCCACGATGATTTCCCTGGTGTTGAGATTTCAATCGCCGGAAGTGTAGGGAAGATGGTTCGTTTCTAACTACTATGACTTTTTTCTTTTTTTCTTTTTCTTTTATATCAATTAAATCGTGTTCATCAAGCAGAGAAGCTAACTAGGTTCAAAAGGCCTGTTCACCCTGCAGTATGGAGCCAAACAACCTCCTGCAACAGTCCATCCTATCTCCCTCCTGCTAAAAGCCCTCTGACCCTGCCCCATACTGTTGGGACTAATGAACTATCCGGTGCTATGGGTAGACAACTACAAACGAAAGAACAGGCCTGAATACAACGAACCAAAAACCCTCCTCAGACATGCAGCCCATAAGAAAAAACCCAAACCCGACCGTGAAAAACCGAGGAAAAGTAAGGAAACCTCAAGCCCATCCAGAAAGGAACACCAAAACCCAAGAACGGTAGACAACCCACCCTTAGCCCAACAGTAGACCATATTCTGACGAATCAGGGAAGGGATCAAGGAGCCAGCAGGACAAAGTCATAGCCTCAACAGCACACACAAAGGGGTAGAAGTACCCGGGGCACAAAGCCCGGCCGAAGGGCCAAGCGAACCCCAGAGGGAGATCTGAATCCAAACCAACACATAAGAAGTGTGTGGCAGGACAGAGTAAAGACCGTAGGCCCACCGGAAACCGGACCGGGGGGGTGCATATCCCACGAGGGACAGAGGCGGCAGCATGATACCCGTAGGAACAAGAGAGTTTCACCAGCACGCATGCAGCCATGCCAGATCCCAACTCGAGACCATCCTGAGGGAACAGATGCCAGGCGGTGAGGGCAGTAGGGTGCTTGCCAAGGAGAGAAGGCAGTAGGGTGCGAGCCGACAAAACCGTAGGAGCGGAGAAAGGAGGGGTAGACCCAAACCGAGAAGTACGAGGGAAGGCGACCGAAGTGAGATCACGATTTTTCGACCAAGCCGACTGTGCCGGACAGGAATCTCAGGAGATAGTGCAATACCAGAGAGCAGAGCCACCGGGGCCACTACTTCACTGATAGCCCGAGACTGCAACCGACCCATTTACGAGGTAAGGGGGTTGCCGACCGTGCAAAGTATTAAGCGAGGGCAGCGAAACACTGTGCGGAGAAAGGAGGGGAGACTAACCGTGAAACCCCTAGCCAAAGACTGCCCGTAGACAATGCCATCAGGAGGGAATCAGAGGGGAGTTGCGGAGGCGAGTAGCTTCACCCTTCTAGGCAACTAGGCTATCAACGAAGGGGAGAGGGACCGTCTGTGATGATTTCCCATGGTGTTGAGATTTCAATCGCCGGAGGTGTAGGGGAGAAGGTTTGTGTCTAACTATTGTAATCAACTCTTCTTTATATTGAGACTCTTCCCACAACCCTAACCCTAATGACTCCCTTATTGAGTCACCCGCAACACATCTTAAACGAATAATCAATCATAAAACTAGTCATATGAGTAAAGTCCTCACATGAGTGAAACACCTGACTCTAAGTAGAGTCACGCACAAACGTCATTACATCATTTGTGACTCACAATCATGAGTCACCAATTAAAAAAAAGATAACTATAAGAATGACATGATATTGCGAATCATATGACAACAATAAGTCAACTGATCTTATAGTGTGAAATATAACATATCAATGACTAATAATTATTAGTCATGTGAAACAATCTTTGTAAGTCACGATTTGTGACATGGTGTTAGGTACAAGGGACCATTGGCTGGAACAACGGCCATGTAGCCCAAAACCTCCAACTACAGTCTGTCCCGCAATCCCCAAGTTAACAACCCTCTGACCCTGCCCGATAAAGAAACCCTCACCCGGTACTATGGGTAGAAAACTACAAGGAGATGAGAACACGGGCCCGAAAGGCATGAACCAAAAAGCCCGCGAGAGCCTAGCCCAAAAGAAAAACATTCCCAACAGAGTGTAGACACTACCAACATAGGAACAACAAACCCACTCCCCTAAGTCAAACTACCTATAAGCTAAACGATATTAAAACCCCACCGGTGCCAGCTCCTGAAGGAATAGTGACTTCTGTCTGTTGAGTCTTGGAGATATGTGAGAGGATATAATTCCCAGGGGCATAGAGCTCTGCCAGCCGAGCCTCAGGAAGAGCAACCGAGTTCGAGGGAAGTGCTACCTAAAGAAGTAAGACTTGTGACAGTCAGAGGAAGATCCTGTCGGCTATCTCAGGAAACCAGACTCGGATAAAGAATGTTTAAATATGCACCCCTAGTCCTAGGGTATCAGAAGGGAACAGAGTGTGGGCGTAGAGCCGCGAGCAGTAGGGTGCCAGCCAATCCAGACAATGGGGACAAGGAGGGCAGAGGGCTAACTGACACGAGAAGTATGAGGAGGGTTGACCGAAGTGAGGTCACAAGGTTTTGAACAGTCCGACCATACCAGCAGAGAACAAAGGAGATAGTGTAATACCAGAGTGCAGTGCCACTGATGAGGACTACTTTAGCCATCGCTCAAGACGTAGAACTGACTGTTGACGGGTAAGGGGTTGCCGACCATGGAGGGCTGCCTAAGTGAGCCCAGAGAGAGGGGTAGAAGCCAAACTCAACCAACCCCTAGGAACAAGCTTCCTAGGCCTGATCATCAAAAGGAAAAGTAAGAGGGGATGGAGGTAGCTTTACCAGACAGAGGCAATGTGGTCTGTCTGGGAGTGGGGGGTGGATGGAAGTGATGATGATTTCTCGTAGTATTGAGATTTCAATCACTGGAGATGTAGCTGTGACCTCCGATGACTAACTACTATGACGGGTTTTATTTTTTTGTTTTTTTTGAATCATCTGAATTTGTTTAACTAGGTACAAATGATACCATGCATCTTAACAATATGGCCAGGAAACGCTGTATCCTCCTCACCCAGGGAAACATCCAAACCCCGCATGTCTCTCTGGTCTGAGACCAACCGCACATCTCCCTTATCACCCAACCAAATCCTACAACCATCCAGGTATATACGAAGGAAGTAGAATGGAATGAAGTAAGCAGGAAGGAGAGGAGAACCCTCAGGGACATCTACAACAGAAAGTATAAAAACAAAGAGAAAAATGAACCCCTGACAAAGGAAAATTATGTCTGATAGATGACGCAGGTCAGCATGAGCTAGGAAGTGGGAGTATAAACCTGCACGCTGGAGCCGTGCCTGGGGACGAAGCGGTGCCCAATGGCAGTCTAGGAATAGAGAATGGAAGGGACTCTGGGGGTGCCTTTTGGGGGTACCAAAACGGCATTAGTGGTGGCCAAAAGGACTGGAATAACCGAGGCATGTTTTTGTATAGCAACCAAAGCTCCACCCCAGGGGAGCAGCAGTAGGGTGCGAGCCAGGCGATGATGGGGCAGTAGGGTGCCAGCCAAGGGGGCAGTAAGCTGTCACCTAAGGGAGTGGATGTAGCTGTAACTGAGCAATGGGACGAAGACCAGAAGGGTGGAGAGCAGAGCAGACCCAAAGACTAGAAACGGCTGACTTGAGTGACCGCAGCCAATACTTTTCCGACCGCGGGACAAGAGGTGAGACCATGACGTTACTCACTGAAGTGTTCCCGATGGGGTGGACATAATTGAGGGGTGAAGTACTTCACAAAGGGCTTGGAAAACAGCAGCGCCAACCGTAAACGAAGCCTGAGGGGTTTCTGACCATGCAAAATCCTAAGCGAGGTGCAAACAAAGTGCGGGTTAACGGGGAGAACAGAAATTCATGAGTGAGAGTCAACGATGAACGGGAACAAGAACCCCATGGTGGAAGGGGTGAGAGCCCCCGAGGAAAGAAGAGTGGAGATAGCATCACTCCCCTAGGCAGAAGCCATCAAGGGGGAGGAGAGGAGGGGTGATGGATCCCACGATGATTTTCCTGGTGTTGAGATTTCAATCGCTGGAGGTGTAGAAGAGATGGTTTGTGACTAACTACAATGACCTTTTATTTAATTTTTTAATTTTATCTTGTTTATTAATTGTTTCTATCGAAGCAAGGAGGCACACAGGTGCATATCCTCAGTCATAGGTACAATAGAACTCGGAACACCATATAGGGCTATGCGCTCCAAAACCTCCAACTACAGTCCATCCCGCGATCCCCAAGCTAAAACCCTCTGACACTGCCCGACAAAGAAACCTCCGCCTAGTACTATGGGTAGAAACTACAAGGAGCTGAGAACATGGGCCTCAAAACAACAAACTAAAAAACCCCTGAGAGTGCCTAGCCTAAAGGAAAAACATCCCCAACCGACAGTAGACACTACCAACAAAGGAAAACAAACCCACTGCCCAAGTCAAACCACCAATAAACTAAACCGTAGTAAACCCCACCCGGCCCTGCTTGCGAAGGAATAGGGACTCCTGTATGATGGGTCTTGGGGACACAACGAGGGGAAATAGTTCCCGGAGTCATATACCCCCGCTAGCGGAGGCTCAGGAAGAGCAACCAAGTTTGAGGGAAGTGTCATCTGAAGAAGGAAGGCGCCTGGCAGTCAGAGGAGGATCTGGTTGGCTATCTCGGGAAATCAGAATTGAATAAAATGAAGGTTTAAACATGCTCCCCTAGTCCTAGAACATCAGAAGGGAACAGAGGTCTGAGGGTGGGGGTAGAGCGGCAAGCAGTAGGGTGCCAGCTGATCCAAAAGTCGGGGAGAAGGAGGGCGGAGGGCTAACCGACACCAGAAGTGCGAGGAAGGCTGACGGAAGCGAAGTCAAAATGTTTTGATAAATCCAACTGTACCAGCAGAGTACAACGGAGATAGTCCAATACCAGAGAGCAGTGCTACCGGGGACAACAACTTTACTGATCACCCGAGACTAAAGACCAACCGTTGACAGGTTAGGGGTTGCCAACCATGGAGGGCTGCCTAAGCAACCTCAGAGAAGCGGGGGTGAGGGCAGACTCAACCAACCCCTAGGAACAACCTTGCCAGGCCTGACCATCAGAAGGGAAAGGAAGTGGGGATGGGGGTACCTTCAACAGACAGAGGCAATGTGGCATGTCTGGTAAAGTGGGGTAGATAGAGGTGACGATGATTTCTCGCGGTGTTGAGATTTCAATCACCAGCGGTGTAGTGGAGACAGAGGATGACTAACTACTATCACTTTTTTTGTTTCACTTTTTTTTTTTTTTTGAATCATGTATTTGTTTAACTAGGTACAAACGATACCATGCATCTTAACGATATGGCCAGGAAAAGCCGTATCCTCCTCACCCCAAGAAACATGCAAAAACCCAAGTCCCTCTGGTATGAGACCAACCGCACATCTCACCTATCACCGAACCAAATCCTACGAACATCCTCGTACATACGAAGGAAGTAGAAGGGAAAGAAGCAAGCAGGAAGGAGAGGAGAACCCTTAGCGACATCTACAATAGAAAGTATAAAAACAAAGGGAATGAATGAACCCCTGACAAAGGATAGTTAAGTCTGATAAGTGACACATATCAGCCTGAGCTAGGAAGTGAGAATATGGACATGCACACCAGAGCGGTGCTGGGGAACAAAGCGGTGCCTGATGGCAGGATGGAAAGATGGATGGAGGAGACTCTGATGAGGGTTCCCCAGTGGGTGTGCCAAAATGGCATTAGCGACGGCCAGGAGGATGGGTGTAACCGAGATGTGTTTTTGTATAGTGACCGAAGATCGACCGCAGGTGGAGGGGTAGTAGAAATCTGCAAGCCAGGTGGGGACGGGGCAGTAAGGTGCCAGCTGTCAGAGTGGATGTAGCGGTAAGCGAACAATGAGACAAAGACAAAGGAGGTGGATGTAGGAAGGACAAGTCCGAAAACTTGAGAGGACCAACTAGAGTGACTGCGGCCAAGGCTTTTCCAAATGTGAAACAAAGACTAGGAGGTGAAGTTACTAACCGTAGCGTTCCCCGACAGGACCATGTAACCAAGATGGAAAGGTACTTCACAAATGGCTTGGAAAGCTCAGCGCCAACTGTGAACAAAGGAAACGGGATGCCGACCATGTAAAACCTAAGCAAGATGCAAAGGAAGTACGGGGTAAGTGATAGAGAACCGAACTTCATGAGGGTGAGTCAACGATAAACGGAAAGAAGAACCCTGTGGAGGAAGGGGGACGGGCCACCTAAGGGAGAAGGGTGGAGGTAGCATCACTCCCCTAGGCAGAAGCCATTAAGGGGGAGGAGAGGGGAGGTGGTAGATCGCACGATGATTTCCCTGGTGTTGAGATTTCAATTGCCGGAGGTGTAGAGGAGATGGTTTGTGACTAACTACTATGACTAAGGCTCTTATCAAATAGACTCTGGACACCAACAACTCTAACCTTAGGGACACATAATATGCGTCACACAGTTCTATGACTCATAATAAGTCATTCCTGAAATCCATCAGGTGACTCATATGAGTCGCTCAGCAATATACAGTAAACTAATCAAAACTGATAAAACAAATAATGTGAGCGAATCACATCACATGAGTGAAACTGGTGACTCATTATTGTGAGTCATGCCTGAAAATCATTGCATCTTTATAAGTCACAATTCTCAGTCATCCAAACATCAACCAATTATAATATAATAATTACACACAACTGCAAGTCCTGTAAGAACTATAACTCAGCGGACTTCTTATCATCAAATGACAAACATACCTATAACTAATAAATATTAGTCATGTGAAATCTGCCTTGCTTAGTCACCATTTGTAACAGTAGGAGAGAAGAGGTGAAACTTGAAGCTAGATCTGTACTGGTCAAATTTGTTGAGTGGGAAGAGATATTCGACTCTGTGAACTTTGGAAAAGAGGCAAACAGAGGTTCCTATATTGGCAACCTCAACTAGAAGAACTGATATTATAACTATACCAGACCTCTTGACAGTCCTTTTGGCTGAGTCTTACTGTCGGAAGTAGAGAGAGAAGAAGATTCGACTGGTATTGTAGAAAGACTCTGCAAGTACTAGATAGAGTTCAGCTTGGGTAGATGAGAGGAAATTGAAGGCAAGACTATCAATAGCAGAGTCAAATTCATTTAGTGTAAGGCAGAAAAGCTAGAACAAGCTATCTCATACTGGGGAAGCCTGATTAAAAGTATTAGTCATGACTTCTGAGTAAGGGAAGTTTGGAGTTGAAAGGGTGTGAATATCTGTAGCTATAAGGGTAAAAACACAATTAGTATTGAGATTGGCAGTATAGACAGAGGAAAGAGACTGTTAGCTTATATGGAGATGGTTGCTATACACTCAGAGGTAGTTTGAATAAGGCTAGGAAGGTTCCAGTCGGCAAGAGAAGTGTGGCATTGGGCTAAGAAGTGCTACTTGACTATGGGCAGTAGAGTGATCTTCTTTGCGGAAGATCCAGCATTACTCAATATGACAACTTAAGTTGTCCTAGTAAATGCATTACCTTTCCCGTCTTCTGTTGCCTAAGGGCAGAACAAGAAGTGGTGTAAGCATAGGTCAGGTGGACTAGTAGTTCAGAAGGCTCAAGAATAGCTGGTACTGTATCTAGTATTATAAAGTTGAACAGATAGGGATAGTTGTCTACATGTCAATCTTGAGCCTTATAAGCCCTTGGGTGGCAAGCAGTCCAGGCAGTGGAGATGCCAGACTTCGTCTCAGTGATTGGATCGTAGAAGAGGCAGTTCGTATCTCTTAGGTTGAGGAGCACGGGGTCTTGCCATAAATGGCTAGCCTCTGCCTACTATTGTATATTGAATTTCTTTTTTTTACAATACATACCATTCCTATTACTTAAATCAGTCTATTCTCAAGTCAATTATCTTCACTCAAACAATGACCAAAATGTACTAACAGTATAAATATAGTTTTCAGACATCTTGTTTATTTTTTGCAAATACTTTCTATAATCTCTCAGGATACTTTTCTATCATATCTTCTAGTATTACCAAATAGATAGTGATTAAATTCTCTTATCCAGCTTCTCATGATTTATCAGTATATTCAATATACTTTCATATAAACTCTCTTTTCTTATTGTATGTAAGAGATTTCATTATACTCTACTCATTAGCTATAATTCCTTCAGTTTTAACACAACTGAGTATAACATTCTTTACCCAAAACAGTAGCATCTTGTATATATATTTTGAATATATGATGGCCTGTTAAGCCACATTGTACAAACCTATCCCTTTTTTACTCATTATTCTATTTGGCTTGCTCTGTTAGCTACTATTTTTTATTTTGTAGAACCCTGTTTGTGAAATTACTTATTTGCAGATATTTTTAGTTTATTTTTTCCATCTCTTTATTCATATGAGTCTTTTCCTTTTTTCTTCATCCTTTTTATATATTGAAGTCTTTTCTAGTTTGATTAATTGAGCTAAGCTAATTATTAATTTTTTTTTTGATACCTTCTAATTTAGACTACATGTGTATATTGTGAATTAAATAATAAATAACCCTGAGCAAACAAACAAGAATACTATTGTTTTTCTAATAAATATGATAGCAATAAATAAATTATTTCACTTAAAAAACCAAATCCTGTAGATCTTCAAGTGTATTCCTCGGTATCTCTTGTCCCATCTAACTCTATAATTCACAATCCCCTGCAACTCTCTAACTCCCACATCCCTCTTCGAAATTTCCAACCCCTATTTGAGCTTCAACAATAGTCTATTATTCTGACTCACTAGCCCCCTTTTATCCCACCAACTGGGGTTCCATTTCCTATTGAACGAAACTCGTTTACACCCTAGCCGGGTGATCCAGGTTGATGGTATTATTATCCCAGTACCGCAAGAACTCGAATAATTGGACGTCGTACAGAGCGGTTAATTTAAGGTGTGTATTGCGAATGATCATCTTGTCTCAATTAATATGGGTTCGTTATTTCTTGGCAGCTAATCTTGCAGAGTTTT
>Ga0307509_10002726_pt1 | contig 28175 bp, 24 predicted proteins | sample 10_EM_MG_FD_202245 | JGI IMG/M metagenome (GOLD analysis project Ga0307509, IMG submission 202245) | Populus trichocarpa ectomycorrhiza microbial communities from riparian zone in the Pacific Northwest, United States - 10_EM | ecosystem: Host-associated > Plants > Roots > Unclassified | place... | reverse complement strand
ATCACCTACTTGGCATGATTCTATTGGATCTTTTTGGTGGCGAAGCAAGCATAGTTTTTCCGACCCCACGTTTTCCTCCCAGTGGCAACACTAGCGCCGGGTCGAGTTTACCCAAAATTTACGGTATCATATATCACTAATCAAGTATCAAAACTCCCACTTTTGGCGCGGGGCAGATTCAGATGCTAATGTCATCATGCAAGTGAAATTCTGAGCCATAACTTTAGATATCAAAGCTAGGAATTTCTCGTAAATAAACGGCCTCCCATAAGCACCCTCTAGTGTAGCCACTAATATAGCACAATGCCGACCCCTCATGAGTTACAGATAGTTTACCAATAATTCTGGAGCTCCTTGGGAGGCTTATTAATATGTTCTGTTGGATATCGGGGGCAACGGAAACCTAACCGTGGAGAAAAAGAGATAAGGAATTTGTATGAAGAATTCGTCTTTCCCCTGAGGGTGAAAGAGGGTAAGTAAATTTTAGAGTAGTGCCGGCTGCTGGATACGGCCTAAAAACCCCTATCATGGCTTCCCTCCAGACACAGGCCATGCTAACCACGACTCACGTTTTTCTCTCAGAACTGTACAGGTAAGGAAATTATTTAGCACAGCTGGAAATCGTAAGTCATAGGGGCGGTTTGGAAAGTGACTAATCATGGCCCTTAAAAGTGGATTATATAAGTAGGTTTTAAGAGATGCTATCGGTAGGTTCAAATCACCATTGCTGCTTGCGATGTGCAGTTGCACCAAACATCCTCAAAGTCAATGCCACGGTCAGGAGATCAGCGCCCTTTCCTGTGGTAGCGTCCAAACCATGTCGTCTTATTTCCCAGACTATTAATCTGCTCCGTACTGGCAAAATTCAAGTTATTATATAGCTAAATACCGTAATAACTCTTGTAATTCACTGTCTCCTGCTCGTCTCCAATCGCAAGAGTTTTTACGGTATTCTCTAGCTAAAGTAACATGATCACCTATCAGACATAAGACTTATGTGTTGGAGTTATGGGAGCTTTAGGAATGCCGGAGAAGACCCCGGCTTATTCTGGAGATATCGTCATTTAGGGAGGGTCCCGGAATACGTTTTCCCTTCAACCCGGGAGTTTTCGGGGGGCATGTGAGGGGAGCAAAGATCTGTACCATAGTCTACAGAGAGATCAGGATGCGCCTATCGTGTTTCACCCTTGCTCCCGCCCTTCCGTGAGCTCAGAATACCGGAGACAAAGAAGTTTATGACCATACTTTCCCTACATCCCTTCTAAGTGCAAGGTTAATCTGCTCATTCTATCAATCCGCTATTTACTAGATAGTAGTGCTATGATAGGGTAATGCAGTTAGAATGTGTGTGAGGAATGCATGGCACAGTAGCCCAGCATCAGGAAAAGTACCAGTATCTGTCACCCCTCCCATGCTGAAACCAATTCCTGTAGAATGTCAGTTGTGATCCTATCCCCATATTTCCTTGAAAGAGATTCCGTCTTACTATAGGTATTGCCAACTTAACAGTGGGAGAAAAAAGGCATCGTAAAGCTCCTCTTTTTTTTTACAAACTCATTCTGTGAGATACACCCACCCCCTTAACTGTCTATGATATCTTGCGCTCGAGTCTAGACCTAGTCTAACCATCCGGAGACTTTATTCTTATCCCTAAGCCCCTAGAAAAGAATCTACTAACTTTCAAGTCTTCATGTTCCTTTTTCTATTAAGTTACACCTCTGCCCTCAACAACAAAACGGAAACGCTAGTTAGACGATCACTTCTATAATAACTAACGCTTGGGTTCAAGCCTATTCCTCTACCAGCCTAGGCCATAACCACACATCGCCGGTTCGAATTAAGCAGGTGCAATACCTCGAAAACAGGTTGATAAGAACCATCTTGGAACAACAGAAAGTCCATCATTCGATATTGAGTGTTGTAGGGTAGGGGCAACCACCCCACTGTGTTGTGGAGGACGTATGACGGCGTTGCGGGTATTCCATGGGGGCGCACTTGATTGTTAGTCCTATTTAGTTAGCAGACTCGCACCTGAGAGCGAACAGAGTTCCTTCTCACCGCCTCGACCACGCCCAACACTTGATACCATACCAAGGAGTGACAAAGTTCCTACGGTATCCCACAGACCATCGCTGCTTCCAAGACATTGGTGGGAAAATATCTCAGTTTAGAAATTTCGCGACCTATTACCAATCAGGGACGGGGGCTTTCTAGATCTCCTTACTTCCTACAAAAGGTATTTTCAACTCAGCACACGTGGAGCCAAGGGGTACGCAACATTAGCAAAAATAGTCTCATTTTCAACCTGCCGGATCCTGGAGCTAGTGCTTCTAGTCGCCTAGTCCGTCTGAGACGGAGTGAGTACGACGGGGAGCAGTATCTGGTAGGCCATTCGAGTGATATTTCATGAGTTATCGTTTTGTTAGCACAGTGCACTAAGTGCAGGCAAACGCAGGCCCCTAGAACAGAATTCAGAACTACCTATGGTAGCTCCCGATCCTCCTAGAACAGGGCTATACCCATCACACGAGTGCTCGAAATGTCGAAACTCTTTTAAAAAGGACTGCTACAAGTAAAAAATATCACCAAAATTTGACCCCTCCCTTCAACACCACCGAGACTCGAGCACCTGCTTAAACAGCCTGGCCGGCATGGCTGCATTAGCCTGCTCGCGGATTTCAGAAATATCTGGATATCCGGCCCTAAATATTTGTGTCCCTGATATACATCAACACCACCCGGGTAATTCTGAAATTCGCTCGCAATCTGGTACCACAAACACCGGAATAATTACGAACCTGGCTCGGCCTTTGGAGTCGCCTCTTCTAGCAAGGTCTGCCGCATTTTTATTCTTTAATTGTCTCAGTTGAGAGGAGGCCCTTTCTCTGGGCTTTCTCCCTTTTGTTCAAAGGTGGAAATCTTGGACGTCCTGGCCTTATTCTCAATTATTCTAGGTTTCACCGCATGATACCGCGATTTTTGCTTAAATCCGGGGCCGGCCTTTGATCCTTGTGGTTCAGAAGCCTCCCTACCACCTTTGCAAGTTATTCATTAATAGTGAGCAAGTATGTGCTCCTGCCCTGCACAGCACGTGAGGAACCAAAATCGATATCTTAAAAAACCCGAGCAGAAACTCTCATATTAACCGGCAAGCTTTACGGCCAGCTCTGCCAACCCCTCCAATACATAGAATCTACTTCTTTGAAGGATCATGCCCTTTTGATCATAGTAGCTCTGATCAGGAGACCAGATCACAGCAGAAGTGGAAAAAAACTAATACCTCGATTCAAGTCTCATATCTGGACTCTGCGCCTGCAGTAAAATGGGGCTGTTAGTTCCCTGAGAAATGAGCTTTCCTAGATTTTCCGCTTGGGGTCTTAGAGGAAATCTTTTAAGTCCAGCACGGTCCATGTACTTCTTCATTTAGGCAATATCTACGTAAAAGTGTGCCAGTTTTGCCTATGATCTCGGAGACTCTGGACCTAAAGGAAGGGGAAATTGAAATCCGGCTAGCCTAGCTGTCTAGGCTATACCCCCCAGGGAATCCAGGGAATAGTGTCCCTGTTTCGGTCAACTTAGGACTTTCCTTCTAGCAACCGAATTGGCGCTCCAGAAGTTCAAGAAAAAACAAGCAGCTGTCAGAATGCCCTCTCACGTAGCAACAAGGGTCCAAGATGCCCCCAGACAAGTAGAAGCCATCTCCTACATATTTATATGAGTATTTTAGCACAGCATAGCAACCATCCTATCGCTTAACCCACTTCGCTCATACAATTTTGAGGGAAGAGACACCCTCTAGAGGACCAATACTGCTACCTACTAAATCTACTGGTAGTACTAGTTACCTCTCCTAGACCTTGATCTACAAATAGCAGCTACATTGCGCTTTTCTAGAAGGAATTGCATTTAGCTTTTATTATCCCCCAATGGGTTGCTATGAAAGATATAGCCACGTTCGTAAAATTCTCATACCCTTCCTTATACCCCAAGGACAATGTCTATCAATAATGGAACGAGAGCTTTTTAGGTAACCACCTCCGGACACTCCTCCAGGGGCGCTGTTGCAATTTGTCACAATTTGCTTCTTATCAAATAATAGAAAGGGAGGGCTAGTAGTACTTGGAAGGCCATGGAACTTTGCGAATGCTCCCGTGCTGGTTTCTTAATGCTACCCGACAAGTGCGCCATAAACGCCATAAGTATTCCCATATGGCTTGCTTGAAGGAATTGGGGTTATCCTTAATATCTGCTTGTATGAGAATCCTTAGAATCAGAGGCTTGGGAGGTTATTCGATGCACAGGCAGCAACAACTGAATCTCGTTGAAATAAAAAACACCCTTCCCTACTTCAGAGGGCATTACAGTTGCGTATGACATATTATATCCCTGCTCCTATTCGAGGGCATTTTGAGAGTTATCTGAAAGGAGGGAAAAACAAAAAGGACTCGCGGTGTATCATACTAACCTTGTGGACGCATGGATTGATCGAACAAGCACGAGTGCGAGGGATGGTGAGCGCCGCCAGAGCCCGGAACATGCCTATTCAGCGGCCCTGGCACCAAGAACATGTTTCCCTGACTGCGGGAACTATGACACCTGCCGGTATCGCAGCCGTATCGTTTCTGCGGGGTTTCTCGGCGATGTTTCCGCGCAGACTGCGGTAGTGCTGGTAAGATCGTGCTGTACCGTACAACCAACGCGATACCGACAGTGTACCATGACTTGCACGTATCACGCCAGTACCGCTACCGGAACTTTCTTATTTCAAGAGAGCTAGAGGTTCAATTCTCCCCGTGGTTTCAGTGCACTGGCAGTATAAGTACCAACCCTCCGGGAGGCAGAGAATAGTACTGCACTACCGGGGCTTAAACTGAAAAGAGCCGCGGTCAAGTCCACCACTCTTGGAGAGGCGTATAGGCGCGCAGAGTAGATAATTGAAAATAATAATAAAAATTCCTTGAGGGGAAAACCACTCAGTCTTCTCCCCTCATTAAGAGTCCCTACGGCTGCCGCAAATATTTCCGCTCCTCATTTACTCGGCTCATTTCATAAAATGTGGTTTGAGTGCATAGTCTAGCTACTATCTTTATAGCCTGGACTAACCCCGTTTTTATCCCAACATTGCGGGCCGTCCGGGGACTCAACATAGCGAAGAGAGGAGGTAGCTTTGATACTGTACGAATGCGTGCTGAGGTGGAGGGACGGTCACCTTGGCATAAACCCTAGTTCAATCTTCGTCCAAGACTATATCGTACACAATTCGGGCAGGGACGGTATACTGTACAACATGCACCGTGCATAACATACCCACGGCATCGAGCGGAAAATCTTGCTTCGACCACCAAGTCGCGTGACATCTCGAGGCCAAACAAGCCCCCACCACAACCCTTGGGTCTCAATTATTTAGCCTCTTGCTCCCAGATCCTTCAAGCGGATGGACCCCGAGGCTACGCAGAATCCCTCCCCCGAATTCCCGTCAAGGCAGAATTGAAGCTTCAGGGTTTCAGGGATAGGGGAAACCCCCGACTTCACATTTCCAAAACAGATGCGCCAAGGTTACTGGCACTACCAATTTAGCATCTCCATGACATCTGCCTGCAACAGGCGCTACAAGGACGAGTGAGACTCTGTGTCGGTAGCTAGCAGCTAGGCAAAAACCTCACCACTATTACAAATTCCATTTCCCCCAGCAATTGAGGTAGATGAACCTCCAATTCTGCTCTTTTGGCGGCTGTGATACTATCACCCCAGTATACGGGCCCGTATAGTGCTCTCTGCTTTTCCACAACAAAAGCACACCTACAAAAATTGGCCCACGCTCTCAGTACGTATGATCTGTCTTTTCTGCATCTTTCCCTTCATAGGGCCTGGGGTAGCCGGTTTGCGGGAACCTTCCCCGATACTGGGGTTCCGGATGCAGGACCTCCATGAATAACCGCCAGATTACTCGCTATATTATGTTTCCGTCCTCCACCATAAAGAGCCTTAAATTTCCACTTCTCCCGCCAATCCTTGGAATGAACTCTTCTGCACAGCTGCCATTGGTTGAGAAAGGGTTCTCTAATGTATACCATTACTAATATCTACTTTATCACCGTATGCTTCTCCCTCTCCAGGCCTCTATGGTGGCTCACTCACCTGATTCATGTAGGCTATTGCGGTGATAGGAGGTGCTTTGTTCGGTTTCGATATCTCATCTATGTCTGCTATGTCAGTTTTATCTCTATCTAATTCCCTTTTTCTTTTCTCGAAAAAAAAAGTGGCTGCTGACAGCAATTAAAAGCATTGGCACGAAGCAGTACAACGACTACTACGGGCCTAATATGCCTTCTGATGTGCAAGGTGGAATCACCGCCGCCATGCCTGGAGGGTCCTTCTGTGGTGCTCTCCTTTCTGGTTTTCTCTCGGACAGAATGGGTCGTAAGTACAGCGTCCAGGTTGGAGCTCTCATCTGGTGTGCTGGATCCCTCTTGATTTGCATAGCGCAAAACATCCCCATGCTTGTTCTGGGCCGTTTCACCAACGGCTTCTCGGTCGGAATCTGCTCAGCTCAGGTCCCCGTTTACATCTCCGAGATCGCTCGTGCCGATATGCGCGGCCGCCTTGTGGGCTGTCAGCAATGGGCTATCACTTGGGGTATCATGATTATGTTCTATATTTCGTTCGGGTGCTCTCATATGGAAGGAGCTGCTTCCTTCAGGGTCCCATGGGGTCTACAGGCGCTCCCAGCTGTTTTCCTATTCATTGGGCTGTTGTTCTTGCCGAGATCCCCTAGATGGCTTGCAAAGCAGGATCGTTGGGAAGAGGCCGAGAATACCTTGGCCTTACTGCACGGAAATGGGGATGTTAACGACCCATACGTTAGACACGAACTGGAGGACATCAGGGCTATGGTCGAGTTTGAAAGGCGAAATGCCGATGCTACATTCTTTGAATTGTTCAAGCCTAATGTTATCAACCGCACCCATATCGGTGTCTTTACACAAATCTGGTCTCAGCTAACTGGAGTGAACGTCATGATGTATTACATCGTGAGTGACCTGATTCCTCTAACTCATTAAATTGACTGACTCTCCCAGACCTACGTCTTTGCTATGGCCGGGCTGAGCGGAAACAACCTTCTCCTCTCCTCCTCTATCCAGTATGTCATAAACGTGATAATGACAGTCCCTGCTCTCCTCTGGATGGACCGCTGGGGCCGCCGTTATACACTCCTCGCCGGCTCAAGTCTCATGATGACGTGGCTCTTCACCAACGGCGGCCTCATGGCGCTTTATGGCCATCCTTCCCCAGAGGGTGGTGTTGGTGGTATCAGGGAAGCATCCTGGGTAGTTCATGGATTCCCATCTAGGACAGTCATCGCATCTAGTTATCTATTCGTTGCATCCTTCGCTGCCACATGGGGCCCTGTCTCTTGGACCTACCCTCCAGAGCTTTTCCCCCTCCGCGTTCGTGGAAAGGCTGTCGCCCTTTGCACATCTGCAAACTGGCTTTTCAGCTTTGCCTTGGGTTACTTCGTCCCGTCGGCCTTCGAGCACATCAAATGGAAGGTGTATATCGTCTTCGGGGTATTCTGCGCGGCCATGACTCTCCATGTCTTCTTCTGCTTCCCCGAAACAGCTGGGAAAGGTTTAGAGGAAATTGAGACCATGTTTCAAGAGGGTCCTCGGGCGTGGAAAACACACGTTTCTGATAACCTTACCCCTGTGGGCGTGCTGAGGGCTGAAACCCCCGAAAAAACTGAGCACGCGCATCAGGGAGTATGAGTAGAGAGCAATCTTTTTTGTCTTCCTCTTCCCTCCCTTGTTTATATGACCAAGGACTAAGTATGGTCTGGTTTTTTCGTATGATACATTTCGGTTGGCCCATTTCTGCTTAGGGTAACGGGTGTTGAGCGTCCGGGGGAAATTGGAATAAGATTGCGTGAATATAAATATAGTCTCACCACAGATCCCTTCTCGTAATGGTATGTTTACTGTCATAGCTTATAAGTAACCCACCACCTTTCCACCAACTGCAGCCAGTAGTAGAGTTTACTAGAAGCACGCACAGATAAAATGAGTGCTCCTTTTCTAACGAAACAATGATCGTCAAGTTTTGCTATCTATTGTTGCATCTGCCGCCTGCTCTAGTACAACTCATCAGATACCACTACATGCCAGTGTTGTAGCTGTGCTTCGGGTTGGTACTTGTATTTGCCGGGATATTCAAGACCTCTCCAGGCGCGCCAGGGTGGTGAAACCATGGGTATACCATACAGATTTCTTCTAGTTGCGCCAACTGCAAAGGCAAGTTATAGAAAGGGTCGAGTTCGTGCATACAGGATAGCAGTGTGTTCAACAGTCTCAGGGACAGCGGGTTGATCGTGGAGTTGAGTGAAGGTTTGACTTTTTTTGCAAGTTTCAAACTTCCCGGTCGCCGCCGAACACCGGCTCGGTCTCCATGCCGCACTACCGGACAATACCTAAACCATGGGTTCCCGCCCCGCAGCTCGGGTTTAACCGCCTCCAGGACAGGGCCTTGGAATACAGTGCTGTATGATAATATGTATGATACTATTTTTACAAGAACCTGCCTCCGTGAGGGCTTTGGCAGAGAACAAGTAAAACGTATAATTGGGGATTAGTGCTTTGTGTTGCATCGGTGCTCCTTGGTACTGTATTGGTTCCTTTTCGCGGGTTTCAGTTGGTTGTCCTGGAGTGGGATGGATACTTGTACCATTACCAATCTTCTGGTGCCAGACACCTAAAACTGACCCTCTTGTTTGCCCCGTAGTGCTCGATGGCGCCTGTACCGTACTAGTGCACCTTGCGGTACTAGTCTCCTAGCATAGATTTGTACTCGTGTTCCCAGCCTGGAAATACCCACATTACTATCGTCAACTAATACTCCCCTAATAAAAGTTGGAGTAGATGGGTTGAAGAGGAGCTAATTCCGGGCCGTTCTCTTACATAGAGTTTGTTTCTCAAAAAAACCTTGATGTTGTTACAGAGAATTCGTTCTAGTTGTTCTTGCTCTAAGGGTCGATTTCAGACGCCCTGCACCAGAGTCTTCCTCTTGTAGTTACGGTACTGCCACCCGCCACCTCTGGTTTAACCTTTTCTGCGCACGATGTCTACTTGACCCGCCATACTCTTAGAAGCAATCTTAATGCCTTCTTAACTACAACCCTTTTTGCCGAATATCCACATACCGGTAATATTAGCAACCCGGCTTGCCCCCGAATGAAGAGTCCCCGATCACTGTTGAGGCTCAAATGCCAAGCCTCCATATGCTCCAGTACCCTAGTCATCAGGAACACCTCCTGAAAATGTCAACGTCGCCTGAAAGTTCCCTCCAAACGAATCAACCAGAAGCAACAAACCAGTATTCACGATGGCCACAGCTCAGGCCCAGACGATCCTTCGGGACCCGCAGCTGTTTTACTGGATTTTGTTCCCGATTACGGCTGTCATGGTTCTAACGGGCGTATTACGACACTATGCCACAGTGCTGATGCAGTCGGATCCTAAGAAGCAGGAGCTTAACGCTATTTCTGAGCAGTAAGTTTTTCTCTCCCTTGCGTCTGGTGTATGCTCCTAATGGGGATCGCAGGCGTAATTTACTTCGGGGCGTAAATCTTCGAACAAACCACAACCAGATCCCTCTTTCGTCGTTCATTGCGAGGAAAAATTACCTTGTTGCCGCGTACAATCGTGGGGACTTCCTGAAGGACCCGGAGAATAAGGGGAAGCCACCAGCAAACCCAATGACGGACCCGGCAGGGATGGACCAGATGATGAATATGCTTAAGGGAAACATGGCGATGATGGTGCCGCAGACGTTGATTATGGGTTGGATTAATGCTTTCTTCTCGGGATTCGTAATAAGTGCTCACTCACCCATGCTTCACTCCGTCCCTCGTAAACCTCCCTTGCTAATCTGTCTATGTATCTCTTAGTGAAACTTCCCTTTCCCCTAACTCTCCGCTTCAAATCCATGCTCCAATCTGGCGTTGCTACCCGGGATCTCGACGTCCGATGGGTCTCCTCTCTCTCGTGGTACTTTCTCAACCTCTTCGGCCTCCGTAGCATCTTCACCTTCATTCTCGGAAACGAGAACTCGGCGGACCAGATGGCGCAGCAGATGCAGCAGATGAATCCTGCCGGTGGGAATGCCATGTTTGCACCTGGGCAGGACCCTAACAAGATGTTTTTGGCTGAGGCGGAAAATTTGGAAGTTGTTGGTGGACAACACGAGTGGGTTCTCGATGGGGTCATGGATAGATTACTTAAAAGTAGGGTTTAGGCGGTCCCAGAGGGGAGGGGAGGAGTTTTACCAGAATTACAACACAACTTAGATATCATCAATGAATGCGTAATATTTCGGTGTTTGAATTTTGAGGTTATGGGGTGGGAGCTTGCTATTTTATGATGTCGGCGTCGGCACTACCCCCGGATTCGTTGTTTATATTCCAAATAACTTACTGAGTGCTGGATCAGCTCACCTTCATCCCCCGTCTGCAACACATCAGATTACTAGCCACCTGAAATCAATGCCATTACCATCATACGCCCACCTAAACCCAGTGGGCTATAAACCTCGATTAAAAGCTCACTGAACCCAGTACTTTGTAAGCAAACATTGTCCCACACCGCTTAGCTACAGTAGCTCCCATCTCTATGCTATATGTACCCGGTGGGCTGGGCGGTGACCACCTAGCTTAAGCTCAAGTTCGGTAGGAGCTAACCCCAACCCTCTAATCTCATCTCTATGTAAGTGCTAACTTACCCCCTGCCTATGCTTCCGTCGGCCGATAATATCATATCTTTTGCAACCAGAAGCCTACCGGGGCGAATAACCTAACCCAGGCTCTTCTGACAAGTTGTAGTTGGCAAGTTACTTGGACTACTTACCATGCCTGTATTATAGGCAGGCAAGCACCGGCCTGAGCTACATAATATAACTCCCTCTAACTGGGGAAACTTCTAATATGAGAGTGTTTGATGATTGTTGGGAGTAGGAGTGCTATCGGTGAGATTCTTACTCTTACTCCCTTTGTTTCTTGGGGATTTGGGCATCTGGGGGCCCGCCTCTGCATTAACTGTTGTTCCGACGATGCGCCATAACTTGTGCCAGTCTCTCCCGGGAGGTTCTACTCGCTATTATTGTGGAATGAGTTAGAGTGTTGGAATTCATTGTTTGTTGCGTTAATTGTGTGTTCGTGGGATCATGAGGTATCCACCTTAGGGTCTGGTCAGGCCTACCTACACGTGAACTAACTCGCACATGAACCCCACCCAATCCCCCACTATTGAACTCCCAAGCCAAATGAAACCTCCGAGTTTAGCTCAAGAAATGGCAAATCTAACATATTCTGCTTTCAAGAACGTCTGTCGGTCTTCTTGGTTTTTCTCTCCCTATTGTCTATTTGGGGCGTCAATTTGGGTTTTCCAGATTTCCAGTATTTTTTGAGATTTAGTTAATTTACCTTCCCATCCAGTACCGGCATATATCTCGTAATCATTATTATGGCGTTATGAGCGGGGTGGGCAAAGTGAACTATATGGAATAATCTAATAGAGTGCCGTCGAATAGATTCTCACAAGGCGAGGGGATTTCAGGCATTGATCATTGACCGGCAACAGCAAGGCCCCTCCTGGCCCAAAGAGGCAGCCACAGCCGGAATATTCCTGATGAAACGGTAGATTTTGCTGAGAAATAGGTTTTGGACAGGCTCCGTGCATTAACAAGTGCGCAACATCCAGGCGCCGCGGCATGCCTCATCCCTAGCCTGTGATAACCCTATCCATGAAATTGTGGCCAGCTTTAAAGTCGAACGTCTCAAGGGCCACTGACTCCGCCAGGCTCCGGAGAAAGCCTAATACACACCGAGCGGTGCATGGTGATGCTTTTGCCTCTCTCAGGTGAAGCAAAAGGTCCCAGATGTAGAGCAGCTTCATTTTTAGCTGCTCTAGCCCATCCTCTTATCCTCTGAGTCCCCATTAACCATCGAGTGCGATTTGCCTAGAACTTCGGATACCGGCTTGAAGGGCTTCCAAGTTTTCATTGGCGTGCGCTTGAAAGAACCCAATTGTTCAAAATGAGACCTTAGCACTGGTTAGTCATAGCAGCCCTCTAACATTGGCTACATGAAACGTTTCAACCTTGGATTTCATATCATCATGAGTGCTCACTCGTCCTTCCCAAAACTATATTATGGGGGTACTCTCATCAGATAGCACCGTATACACTCACAACAAACACAATATCTCCACACCCCTTATAACACATATCGAACGCATTCGCAGTTATTCTAGTAAACCCGACAGACAAAATCCCGATGATCATCCTCACCATCCTCCAAGTATTCTGGTTCTCGGTGGCCTTGCCTATCCATCTCCTACAGGCCGCCGCCCTCCCCCGCGCCCACATCCTCCTCAACATCCCACTCATCCAATCTCTCCTCTTGCTAACCCTCGACATCTGGGCTCACATCTTCGGCCTGCTCAGCCGGATAACGAGCGAATCCCTCAAACTAGCCCTTCTAATTACTAAAACATTCCTCGTTCTCATAACACTAGCATCCAGCATCTACCCAGTAACCCCAGCCTACGTCCGGTACATACCCACCTTCCTGAGGATGGAGAGGGACATAACCGCCTGCTGGTTCACGGTACTCATGACAATGCATTATATTGGGCTATCCTCCGACGGTGAGGTATGGCGGGTGATGAGGTACCTGAGGAGGAATTACTATGGGGTGCTTATTGATTGTGCGGTGGCTTGTTGGGGGGTTATGTGGGCTGCTGGTACTTTCGCAGAGTGGGCCAAGGTTGTGTTGTATGTTGCTTTTGTCATACCGGATGTCTATCAGCTAGACTGGGTGGGTGATAGGGAGGGGAGGCTGGAGCAGAGGGAGAGGTTTGAGGTTTGGGAATGGTTTGTGCGGGTCATCCAGGATTGGCGAGTTTTGGTTGAGGCCCAGGCGGTGAGCGGCGGTGATGGTCAGAATTTGAGGGGAGCCGGGGCCGACACCCTCACTGAGTAGGTCCCTCTGATAGACCCTGAAGCTCTCGAGAGTGCAGTTACTCTGGAACCGATTACTACTGGAGTCACCAGCACTCCTCTCAACGACTCCTATGCTCAGACCGAATCTCAAGCTACAGGCACACTTAACGCTAATTCCTCAGAACCTGCTCCTCTTTCCTGCCTGAATTCCTAACCTCACCAGACCCACTCAGCAGTAGGTGAACGGGGTTCGAAATATGTTCTATCATAGCTCTCACTGTGCGATACATTTCACAGAGTATCACACTATTATTTTTCATCCTAGGGACCCCCCCAGCCCATTTCCTAGTCATAAATTCACACTATATTAGGTCTATGAAGATACCCCAATTACCTAGGCACCCTGCTGTGGCCATTCTTTGTGCAGAGTTAGAACTGAGCTCGCATTCTCACCCAGCCGGCTAGCTAATTTGTAGGTCAGGCACTAAAGGCAAATTCTCTACATACTAGGTTTATAGTTTTGCAAATCCAATGAATTCTGCCTCCCAACTCAATATAAAAAATGCTGTTCATTGCCCGTCATAGGGCTCATCCACAGACTAACTCGACTTGGAAAGATTCTCCGAAGCCCACTCCGCTCGAGCGAATCCTTATAGTAATAGCGATCGTACTGCCAAACATTCCTACAATCCTATCTTGACTCAACTAGCTTACCCTCTGGCTTAGGGCTTACCTAAGGCTAAAGCAAGGCTTTCAAATCTTACTCTACATGATCTCACATTCCCTCGATAAATCCTTCAAAATCGCACTCCCACCCTCACGCTCCAGGGAGGCCGTCACATTACATTGCATTCTGGTAAACACGTCAACAGCCCCATGATAGAATACTTCCTTTGTTAGCGTCCTTCCGGTTAAGCACAACAGCAAATTATTCACCACTCCCGCCTAAGCCGCGCATTTATGAGAACTGCATAAGCACATACAGTACATCTCTTATGCCCGGCCACGGGCTTTTCCTCGTTGGGCATAGTCCTCATCTCTCTTCACAGCTGCTATAATACTTGTTTTGCGGCACGAGTGAGAGATCGTGATCCAATGACCAAAAGAAGGGCAGGTTTTATCATATTTTGTTTCAATCTACGCTGCAATACCTTCTATAATAGGACATTTTCGTTCCCACCCCGGAGTTTTATTTCGGGTGGATGGCAGATACACTAGCAAGCCAGGAAGGTGAGTATGTAGGTAATTTAATTTATCACAGTGTACGAGTGAGATATGATAGATGCTGAAACTCTCGGAACAGCGTTCTTGCATCTACTCGTTCCTTCGTCTCGGCTAGGGATCGGACCTAGATATCTACTCCTATTTCTACCGTACTAGGCTAAACCGAGGCTTCGAAACTTCAAAGCACTTGAGACTACCAAGTCCGCCATTACCTTTATCACCTCTAGCACTCGTGCTGCCTTAATTTGAGAAAAAGGTTAACACTACGCACCCTGCGACGACGGGCAGATAGGTAAGCAGAGGGTGGTGATTGGGGGGGGGGGGGGCATTCCTTGCTGAGCGAGTCGTGTGCTGGTGATTGATGGATTTACGCTCAGAGGTCTGCATGATCATCAGATGATCGGGCTTGATCCAGAGAGGTCAGTCACAGAGCTGGCTGTCGCATTGTGCCTATGACTGGCTTAGCCCTCGCGATTTTTTTTGGTTTCCCGGATGTTCTTTATGTAGAAGGAGGCGGAGGGGAATAGTGCAACGCTCGTGCATCACAACTTGCAGTACTCGATCGCATCAATAAAGTAAAGGATCACCTCTTTCCGCAACAACGGCTAATAAATTTAATGATGATAAAATAAGCTGGGAAGATAAAGCAAAAAATATCCTCAGTATGCACTTGAAGAAAAAAATGAAAAGAAAATTATAAATCATCATCAATGAGTTTGGTGCACTGTTCTTTTTAATAACCCCACAGAACCGGCTGGGATCCGAGCAAATATTCATAAAACTCTCATCAGTGATAGCTCTTCATTCTTCCTTTACATTTCTTATTAACTCTTCTCGACTTGTGGTCCTTCTATACCTTTTTCTCAAGCAAGAGTGAATACAACTCCAGATATTTTCAAAGGCCGGGGTAGTCTAGGAAAAATATATACCTTCTTCCCTCCCTATATCGAGCAGCATCTCTGTAATTAAACATGTAATCAAGTAATATCTTCATGTTTTAAGGATTCTGTTTTAGAGAGAGAAACACGATAATGTTACAGTACTTTTTTCCACTCCCCATACGGTATAGTATCATACTACCGTCACCAATCGGAAATAACTAAGCACCTACAGGTAGCAATAAATTGATCGAATACCAGTGTAGCAACGAAAAAAACTTCCACAGAATTCCTCAAGTACCAAGACTATGGGTAAGAGTATTTATGGTGAACAGCTCTCATTAAGCCCGGTGACCACCTCAGTAAGAAGCTTCAGTCAACCCATCGCCGCCTATCCCACGGCTCTGAAATCCAAGCGATTTCGTGGGGCTGCAACAAAATTGAATTACAGTACAGTACACCTACTATCCAAGAGCACCGAGAAAGCTTTCCGGTGCATGCGAAGCCAATATAGTACAAGTACAGGTCAGGGCTCAAACGCGGATACGCAACCGGGATCGGGAGGTTTTTGGGTTTGTGATATCTGACTTGCAGGCCCCATGGGGATCCCAGAGGCGAACGAGGGGGAGGATTGTTTTGTGACCCTAGAGTGTGAGTAAACCGTTTCACAGTACCGGTATTATATTATGATACTAGCTCGACATTGTACTTTTTAGCTACCAATGCCGATGCCATGATATGCATGTAGCTAAGTCAGTAAGTGAGTCAGTTAGCTAAGCACTGGTATGCTGAACAACTAGGGGGAAATGAAGGGAGACAATGACATACGCCGTCGGCCTCAACCCAAACAATCTTGTGGCTACTAGTTCCGCATATTCGCAGGCCGCCGTCGGCGCGCTATCCAAGAACCACTTCACAGCTCAAAGCAGGGTCAAACACAGCAAAGCAAAGTGAAAGGGCATGGATACGTGTCATGTTTAGTGAGGCTAGTGAAGGAATATGGAAGGTAATGCTCGTACAAACGGGGACAAGGACTTGTCCCAGTGTAGATCCTCTGGGTTACAATGTTCGAGCTTTCGGCCTCAGCTACTATAGACGATACATGATTGACGCTGCGCATGAAGAGGAGGACGAGAATTTTGGCCCCTCCCCTTTCACTTCCTACTCTGATTCTTCTGCCTCTCCCTCCCCTCCTCTAACTACCCCCAGTTCACGGCCTATTAGGTACCGCACGGGGATCTATCTCCTGTACAACCAACATCTTGCACAACCCCATACTGCACTCTATCTTATCCGGCCATTCACCCATCCATCTGCCTATCCGCCCGCCCACCCTCAATCCAATCCACCCATACCATCAAAGGTATACTGGCAGTATGTAGCGGGAAAATTGAATTGTAGAAGTACTATTGGGACGATCGAAAGATAGATTCAATTGTGACTCCTGATCAAAAAGCGCTCTATGATACTCAACAAGGGTACTATACTCGTATATGTACCCCCTTCCTTTTTTCTAAGGCTGTCCGTCTTTTTCGTGCTATGGATAGGGCTACTTGCATATTATACCGTCCCTCTTATTACTTGTACACTTTACGAGGGGAGACTGAAATAGACGAGCTAGTGGCACCGGACAAGTTGGGACGAGGATTGACGTTAGAATAGAGCTAATCCTAGCGCAGGAGCCGATTTATGCGTTTTGCGGACAAAAATACTCGCATAGCGCTCGTGCGCTCCGAAGGTCCTATTGGTTATTTTTAGAGACCTTACTCCTACTGTTTTCCCCCTTCTGTGAGGTAAGGATATGTAATTCAGCCAGAGTTATCACTCTGCCACGGGTACCAGGGCTCTTTGTACGGTACAGCACCGGCTCGCCCTCCGCGCCTTGTCAGAATGCCCCTCCCACTCTACTGACTGGCTGACTGATTTTACAAAAGACGACCAGTAGGTGCTCTCTATCTTTTTCTTTTTCACCTTACAAGATCGGATAGAATTTAGCTCCAAAATCTGCCGCACTCCCGAACTCCCATTACAACTTCAATATTAGTCGACGAATCAATTCAATTTTCACCCTATGATAGATATGATACCTACATTTATATCCTCCCCCTCAATCTCGTAGGACAGGACCGGGGTTAGTGTTTCCTTCACGATCGAAGACTCCGATTAAGTAATCGGAGAACGCTCCAGGAGAGTCCAAACTCCGATGATACCACCCACCCCGCGATGCCCTCAGCAAAGGCAATGCCACAGAAAAGGGAAAAAATAAATCATACACACACGGGGCCACCGAAGTGAACTTGGCAGAACGCAGTCTAGGCTTATTTTGTGCCCTAGTTGTTAGTTCTCAAATTGTGATTTACCTATCCGATTGGGAGGGAAGGAGAAGATATCTCCTTTTTTTTTACTGTGCTCGCACAGTACTGCACTATCAATGGGGAAAAATAACCAAGAAAAAAAATGCGAACACAATTTTCACAGAAATATTGACAGGACGGGCCTCTCCCGATGGTACTAGTATTTAGACATACAGCGGCAGCACCAGTAGCGGAGCACATACCCCGGTTCCCCGGTTGTTGTTTTTTTTGGCTCTTTTTGGCTCTTTTTGGCTTTTTTTCTCTCTTTCTTTCCTTTTTGGCCCTTTTCGTTTCTTTTCCTCTGACTCCAACTGCCGGTACGGTGCGGTACTATAAAAATTCGGCGCTCTAGACTCTTGCGCAATGAGAGTCTACTGCAGTCCCCAGCCCTCCCCTTCCCATTCCTCGATGAGAGAGGCGGAATGGTGGTGGTAGATTTTCTGCAGCCCCGGATCTTCATAGGTCAAGTAATATTGGGCCCTTACCTTACCCTAGGGTTCGCACGTCGTGCAACGCGAAATTCTCAAGAAACGCCCCCTCCCCCCAAAACTCACAAAATCTGATAGCTTTTTTTCCCTTCCCTTCCTTCCTTCCCTTTTCTTTTGCAAAGAGGCGATCTTCAAGAAACAATATCGAGTAGAATTGCTAGCTCCAAGTTAACACATGGGCAGGCTGCCGTAGCTAGAACGGCAAGCTAGGAAATCATCTTCAAGGGATTTGTCAATCCCCCATAGTGATGCAGTTGCCCAATTCGTGCTCATAAGGACAATCAATTGATAGCATTTAGTCATGATGGTCTGAATTCGATGAAAGCAAAAAAGAAAGAAAGAAAGAAAGAAAGAAGAGAGGCAGCAGAGAAAAAAAGAAAGAAAGAAAAAACAACGAAAAACGCATGAGAAAAGAAAAAGGGAAAGAAAAAAAAGAAAAATCAGGAACAGAACCAGCAATCGACTGCGGTATTTTGAAGTGTTTACCGAACTCGCATACCGGTAGGCAAAAGTCATAATAAGCACCACCCACCAGTTCAAGCAACAAACGCAATTGGGAAAATATATAAATATATTTTTCTGATGATTCCGATCTTCCCATACATAACAGTAAAGAGGAAAAAAATTTCTCTAGTTTTAAATACTTTTTCATTTCATCCCCCCCTCCCTTCTTGTATCGCCGCCGCCGCCGCACCACCAACACCAGAAGCAGACAAATTTCGAATAAGGTAGTAACATGTCGGAGGGTTAAGCAAAAGGAGAGGAGCATCCCGTGATCCTCACGATCCGTCACTCGAGGACCGGCATGCATGGGGGGTTGGATGTTGAAGGCCCCACAAATGTTCCTCTATGACTGTTCACAGCGCCATTGGACTGTCCGGGTCAAGTACAGTACAGTGCAAACCATCAGCTGGAAAGTATCTATTTCCCCATGGAGAAATTTTTGCATTGCCCGAATATAGATGGTACCGTAACCGTACGGTGCTGTTCTCATGCAATCGGAGCCCCAATCGCCACCGTGCCCCATTCCCGTTTTCGACTATCATGGGCCGATTGAGAAGTAATGGAGATTTTTTAAGTTATTTTTTCCTCCCCCCCACCCCCTTTCCACTCTAGGTCAGAGGGAGCACGGCCTCCGGATCCCGCGCGAAAGAGAGAGCGCCAAAGTTATACTATACTTTTTAAGTATTACGAACCCCAGACCCCCCCACGCCTAACCCTGGAGGAGGGAAAAAGTAGGGAGGAAGTATTGTAGGAGTACCAATAAGAGAAAGTGAGAGGGTATTGTAAGTGAACCCATTACTACAACAAAATTAACGTCGAGAATAGGATTAAGAAATCCGAAAGAAAGAAAAAATAAAACCCCGAACGAGAGAGTCAAAAGAGCAGTTCCTATGCTCTACTGGACCCACAAGTGAAGAAAGAAAGTATTTTCCATACATGCTGTCCTCCCGCTTCTTCCTATCGGGCCGATGTTTCGTTCGGTCCGCTTCAACGACTTCAGTCAAAGCCAGCCCAGTATGGAAGTTTGACCTCCGATTGCCTTTGTACAATACTGCACCTACAACACCGCGCAAGTACTGTACAGACAACACTTTCGTGCACCAACTCCATTCTAAACAAAGCCGCGGGACAGCGCTTCCCTGGCAGAGGATTACAAAACGATGAAACGAGTCTGAGCAAGTACTGCTACCATTGCCGCCACCACTGCTGCCTTGAGATGGCAACCTGAGAGTAGCTAATTAAAATAAAAGCGGGTACCGCGGGTCAACAACTGTGCTGGGTGAAATGTATCAATAGTATACACAAGGCCACGCATCGCGGGACGAATTTCAATTTGAATCGATCGAAGGGGCTTGCTTGCTTGAACTTGGCTGACTTGAGCGACGACAGTCACTTTTTCAGTCCAGTTCAGTTCATCCTGACATACCAGCCTCTCTCCCTCTCTCTCTCTCCCTCTCTCTCCCTCCCTCTCTCGTGCCAATCGGGACGCGGGTCCGCCGAGTGCCACTAGACACACACACAGCCAAAAAAGAAAAGAAAAAACCCTTCCATATATGGCAAGAGCCAACTCTTCACAACTTCACAATCCCTCACTCGCTCTCCGATCCCGTCAGTACCTAAATCGGCAAACATGCGATCGACCGGCCGAGCGTTATCTGCCTGCTTGGCTGCCTGTCTGTCCGTCTGCTCCGCCCTCCTCCTCCCCCTTGCTCAATTCCTCCAATCACCCATACAGCTCAAGGTCGGCTCAGATATCAATGCGCATTGTAAATCAGACCCGCCTGACTTTGCCTTACCTTACCTTGCCTACCTACCCTACCCGAGTACTTGCCTCTCACTCGGAAGGGGAAGGGTCACAAGTGTGGTCTTGTGATATGGTATCCGCACCCCTACAGTAACTGTACTGCACTGTACGTGCGTTGGATACGTGCATACATACAGACATGCCTCTCGCTTGTCCGGTCCACGGGAGGCCCTGTGATTCGAGAGAGCTGGTCGGGCGGAGAGTTGCTGGTGATGAATCACTCGCTCACTCATAGGCATCCGCAGAAGAACTTTGGTTTTAAGCTAGTTTTAATCTTCCCCCCTCTTCCTTTCTCCTTCTCCCTCTTATTCTCCTAGCCCGAAGTGATCCATGGGATCGGAATCCTTTTCTTCCTTTCCCTCTCCTTTCTCGCACCGTTTCTAGACCCTGGTGGGCATTTACACCGGGACTGGGAAAAAAGTCCCACCCGCACTATTTGTCAAGGACCTAGGTCCGAAAGCGAGTGATTGAGCATGATTGACTGTAAATACTTGAGTTTGTGACGTTTGGGAGGGGGAAAAAAAAAGAGCGGGTTTGTAGGTTTAGGGCTCGGGCATTATTACTATGATATGATACAATCTTTCTTCCCTTCACACTTCTCATAACTACGCTGTTTGGTCATGCCGAGATATCCCGCTAAAGTTAGTATGATTATTACCTTCTTCTTGGGCGATGGATAGATAGAAAGACAAGATACTCCTAAATCCCCTCCCCCATCTCTTCTTCCCTTCCCGCAAAAAAAAGTCTTTCTTTCCATTCCTCTTTTTAAGATGGCGCATCAGGTTCCAGTCCAGCCCAATTACAAACCCATCCAAAGAGAACAACCCTTTCTACCCCCTCCCCCCCCCCAAATTCCCCCCAGCCCAGGATCCTTCTTCTCCCTCTCCTCCATATTCTTCTCCCTCCTGTCCTCTGCTATGATATCGACGCTATACAAGTACCATGTATCCACTTTACCGGTCCCTCCACCGTAGTCACTTAACAAACACCGGTACAATGCCGTTATTGTAAAACACCCACTATGGAAAAGGTTATAATTAAAAATTAAAAATACCGCCCCCCCCCCCCTTCTTCTTCCCTCATCAAGTCATTCAATTCATCCATCCGTCCATCCGTCCATCCATCCGTCCATCCACCCATCCATCCATCGAAAATCTCAGGAACAACTTTTATATAGAGTACAGTAACAGTTACCGGTGCAATATCCAACCTCCCGATCTCTCTCCAAAACGCAGCGCTACTTAAGAGCGCGGCTACCGCAAGCAAGGGAGCGCCAACCTGAAACGGTTTTTTTTCCCGCCGATCTTGCGTAAAGGGAGGGTAACAATCGCAGGTTATCACAACGGAAAAGTCTTTTTTTTTCTTTTCTTTTCGCCTTTTTACTTTTTATTTTACTTCAAACTTTTGCTTTTTTGCCCTCTGCGATACCGGTATCTACAACTTTCTTTTTTTCCTTTTCCTTTTCCTTTTCCTTTTCTTTTCTTTTCTTTCTTTTCTTCAGCACGGCATGGGGTAGGTAGATAGAGTTATCATAGGTAACTTATGTGTGGTTTAGTGTTGCCTTTTCAAAGCACATGAGGAAATAACTTATTTATCGACTTATTAATTCACCTATTTATTTATTTATTTCCGATATTTACAGCATCATCATCCACCACCCAGGGTAAATAACATATCACAAAAAAAAAAAAGGAAACCGTCACTTTGAAGGCGAAGGGGTACAAGTACACTTAACCTACTGTACCGTACCGGTATCCTCTTCTACCCAGTCCCTCCTATTATACATATTATACGATACCCAGCCTACCTACCTATATACTCGAGTACCTATGATACTTGTCCATGATACCTACCTATAATACAAACCCACCTGCCTGTTAGAAGGCCCTGCGATAATAACACGCGGCTATGAGTAGGGCACCACGACCACGACTGCCACCACATGCCCAAATCACCTACGCCTGTCCAGCGCAGAAAAACGACAGTGATAACGAACCCCTTACGAATCTCCTTTCCTTCCTTCCATTCTTCTCCTTCTCCTTCTTCTTCTTCTTCTTCTTCTTCTTCTTCTCCTCCTCCAAGTCGATATCATTTCTCACAAAGTCTACCTTACTATATAATACCTTACTTTACCTTGCCTACGGTACAGATACCAATCACCACCACCACCACCACCATGAATGACCCTGGACCCACTCCCTCGCACAGCACACGCCATTCCCTCCCTCCAGAAAAGGAAAAGGAAAAGGAAAAGGAATGAAAAATGGAGAGAAAAAAACGACTTCCCTCTTTCTTCCCTCCACCCTTCCTCCCGGAAAACCCTTTCTCCGAAACGGACCCCAGCGAGCACGCGCGCGTGCACAAGTTTAGCTCGGTTCGGTGCAGTTTGGTTTTACTTTTTTTGATACAGCACCATATCACTTGTATTACTTATTTCATAGTAAGCCATCATGTTGAGATGGATGGATAGAGCCAAAGTTAGCTTCGGCACCACCACCACAATACTATCAGCATTAACATCACCACCCCTCCTTCGTGCGCTGTACAATCTGTGAAGGGGGGAGTAAGGCTATGGTATATACGATACCCTAGAAGAAGAAGGGCGGTTTCTGAAATCTCGGGGAGTATTATATGTATGCGGGTATGTGGGTATGCATGCTAAGTATGTAGGTCGGTGGGAATGTATGTATTGTGACGTACTTTTCCCGTTGACGATGGTGATGGTGATGATGACGATGACGATAATGCTAGCGGAAACCGACTTCCCATGTAACTGTAGCTATTGTATGATACACTAGCGTGGGGAATGAAGAGAACGAGAAGTGGAAGGAATTGGATCAAATGTTTATGAGTTGAGTTGAGGTTTCCATCAGCTGACAAGGCTATCGATTGGGCCTTGGTTAGAGGGGGGTGGAAGGGACATCAGGCCATTTTCTGGTTTATTAGTTATGTTAGGGGAGGAAGAGGAGGAGATTTTTCATCTGATGTGGAGGAGATGCAAGGAAGGTTAAAGGAGGCAGGTCGAAAGGGATAGAGAGAGAGAGAGAGAGAGAGAACGACAATGAGAATGACGACGATTATGGAAGTGGAAACGCGAAAACATACATACACGCTCGAGTACATACTTTACATTACCTAGAGAAGTGGATATAAGCAGTTAGGGAAGGGGGGTACGATATCTTCAATGAATTTTTGGAAAATTCCACCATTCATTGGCCAGCATTGCGTGCTGCTCTCCCACGACTGGCGTGAAAAGATCCTCGGCACGACTGACAGCGCAGCAAAAACTAAGATGTACTCGAGTAAGCTAGCAAGCAGTTACCGTAAACACTTGCAGCTCATCTAGTCCCCAGCTTCCAATCACGGATTATAGCTGATGTCATTTGGTTTTGGATCCTTTATACGTGTATGATACCAATATGTTTTGAAGGAGGTAGGATTGATTTGAGTAGGTAAATAGCTCTCTCTCTCTATTTCCCTATCTGCTTCGCTTTGGTTTAGGCGGGGTAATCTCACGATATTTGACGTGGGCAAATTGATACTGCTACTACCCCCTTTTTGCTGCCTGCTCGCCTCTCCTGCTCACGAGAGACGGCTTTCTTTTCGTTTCATTTTCCCCAATCCCAACTCCTGTAAAAATGAAAAACCATATCCGCAGTTTCCTCACAATAATATCAGAAAATCATTTTATGCTTTCGTTGTCGAGCTCTCTCTAGATATCCTTGATCTCCTGCGCTTGCTTGCATGATGACATTGTGGCTCTCGGTGGAAGCAGCCATGGAAAGTTTTTCTCTGGTGAATAGCCTTCAACCCGCTCCTCTTGCCCTTGTGAAAACATACTCTATACCCAGGCCCTAGGATTGAGGTCGCTCTTTGCCCTCGGTGGCGACGCACCAAAAGGAGCGCGACCCCAATCCGGCGACATAATTCATTTTCTCTATTGCTTTTCCTCCTAAGCGAAATCCATTTACCGAATAGTGGACCCTGGGGAAGGGGCGAGAGCAAGAAAGAAAGAAGAAGAAGAAATAATATCGTCGGATGAGGATTCTCGAGAAGGAGAAGGAAAAAGAAAGAAGAACAGTGAGCACCCATCACAACAGGTTCATCCAAGAGCCGAATCGCGTAAATCAATCAGTTTAAAACGTTTCGATGCAAACCCCTTATCTAATGCTTTTTTCTTTTTATTCTCTAACCTCCCCTATTCCCACCTTTCCCCTCTTCGACACTTCCTTTTCTTCTTTCCGTCCTCCCCACGGAGTTCTGTTGCCCAATTGGCCGCTTTGCTGAGTTGCAGCCACTTCAACCATCTAGCTACCATCATGCCTGGCACCAAACCCATTATCATGACCAGTCCCTTCCCTCAACACTCCTCTCCCTCTCCCCGATCATCCATTGAGTCCTGGACCATGTAGTCATTTTATTCGTGGCCTCTTCGGAAACCTCAACAATTCTGTTGCTCCGACCCTAACGCGCTCCTTGTAGGGGGAAGAAACAAAGGCCTTCCGAAGCAATCATTCGTTTAGTGTATATTCGCCTGCTGCGCTTATAAATTTCCCCTGAGATAAAACTTACAGCAAGGACGATACTCGAGTATAAATTATTCCCCAGCAATACGCAATCACACCAGCAGGAAGACAGGCAGGCACTAAAGACCTCTCTCTCCCCAAGTTTAGATCCCCCACCTCCAACATATTGCGTTACCGGAGATCCCCATTAGTCCGCCTTTCCGATGCAACAGAGAGCAGAGAGCAGAAAAGATGAGAAATAAGAATTCGGAGAAAGATCGATCGAGAAGAGATATATGATGGACTTATTATTATGAGGCTCAAAAATAACCAATAATAATAAGAAATGTCTAGTCGACCCCAATCCGGACTTTTTTTTTTCCATGATGGAGGGGCAATGAGGGGCAATGGAGGGGCTCATAGTGGGGTTCAGGGTCCGATAACCAACAGGGCCGAGCCCTATCGATTATCGATAAGTAAGGCAGGCAGGTAGGCAAAGCAAGCGGGTAAGCAACACGGCATACGATAAGAAACTAAGGTGATCAAGCACGCTCGTGAAAGAGAGGACTAAGCAGCTCAGGCGTTCTTGCCAAGAATCCCATCAGCCGATATTTTGTGGGAACAAAATTCCAAATTCACACATAATCGCACCGGACCCGATAAACACGAAAGAAAGAAGAAGGAGGGAGAGATGCAGAAGCAAAAAGCTTAGGTATGATCAGGAGGTTCGAAAAAGATTGCCACAGTGTGGGTGAAGTACGAATTCATAGCACTCGTGCCGGCACAAACAGCATGGCAATTGCACGTTTCTAAATCTTCAAACAGGAAGGGGCACAAAAAAAGCAGGAGGGGGAGAAAAAGGAAAAGGAAACAGCACTTTTGCTCACTCAGGTTGTTAAAGGTGAACAAAAACAAGATAGGATAAGACACAATACAGTACCGTGGAAAAAGACAGAGGAAACAAAAAAAAGAGAAAAAGAAAAAGAAACGGAGACCAAGAACCAGCACATCCGTGCACGCACGCAACACACGAACGGCTGTACTGGACGGTACGCATTTCTTTTTTAAGAGGAAAAAAAAAGCCATATCGCCCTCTCCGGTCTCGCCTGATATCTACGTCATAGATGGATTCTCGACTCCCTCGACATATCACATTTCTGAAACTTTGTCCCTCCCGGCACTGTAGTAACAACAAGCCCCCCCGTACTTCCGGGAGACGACATACATACTTTCCTCTCTTTCTTGCGTGCCTACGGACGGCGGCGGCGGCGGTACAGTGACCCTACCCAAGTCAACCCTCCTCCCTCCAACCACCACAACGACGGCCACCGCTCCTCCCCCTTGTACGAGTACAGTACTTGCGTAATGCCTTCAACCACCGACCCCCCCGCACCAAAGGGAATACGTTACAGCCAGCCCATGATATAATACAGAGTAGCAAGCAATCCCTTTTTTCCCTACGGTCGAGGAAAACAGAACCTAGACTACATGCAGGGCGGCTCCCGCGGCCGTACAGGGTGTCAAGGGTAAGTCAGATGAACTGTTCCCACTGGCTCCTTGGTCACTTGGTCAGCGAGAGAGCAGAATACTGGTATCATGAGATTTCTAGGGGGAATTGTTTGCCTTCGTCCGACTTTTTTTTCTTCCCCCTACCCAAAAAACCGCCAAGTCTGGCTCTTTTAATGGTTACACTCACCAAACCTCGGCCACTTGAATTCGTCTGACCTATGCTCACCCCCCCTTAGTACATCCCTCATCCCAACTGGCAAAGGCAAAGACAGGGCAATGCAGCTTCCCTGTCTCCGGTAAAATGCAGCAAAGGCAAATGGGAAATGGCCATGCAATGGGGAATGATGGATGGATGGATTGATGGATGAGGAAAATGTGATATGAAACGCTGCATGAAAAAAATGAAAAAGTAAGGTTCTGTGTGCCCGCAGTGTAGCAGTGCATGGTAACTGCAGAATACTACGGTATGGGATTTTGGCAAGTCTGGGTTCGCTGTGGTTGTGGATTTGTACGAACGTGTATACTTGGTTGAAAAGAGGAAGGGAGACAGGAAAGAGGAAAGCAGAGCTGAGTTGTGAAGTTGCTGAGTAGATGGGCGGTCGGATGGATACAGCAGTGTTTAACTAGTGCGTGACGGTGGTACTCAACCCGCCTCCATACGGCATGAGGCCGGTACTATGGTAGACTACGGTGCTACAACTGCCCAGAGCAAAGGTGGTATGTACTAGCACGGTACTCGAGTACCTACCGGCAGACACTTCCACCTTCACCCAAGAAGTAGCCTCAGGTGAAACCCTACAATTGCACCAAGACCAGACCCCCTCCCCGAAAGTGCTTAATCCCACCACCACCACTACCACCACCACCCTTACAAAGTCAGGACACGAAGTCCCATCAAAAAAAGAAGTACACTCTACCAGTACCGGTACGTATTCCAGTGCCTGACCGTTCCCCCCGCCAGATAACAACGCGGTACTAGTACTTAACCGTGAGCAAGAACTGAGTCACCGAACTGTAACTTAGTATATATCCGGGTAACCGGAACAAGAGTTTTGCAAAAAAAATGCTGTGCGCCGCAATTACCTCCCCCCCTCTCCGCGGCTGAGATTTTCAAAAAATAAAATAAATAAAAATATCCTTGCTTATGTGATGCGCACCGAGGATATAATATATTAATCGGGTGTGTGTGTGAGTTATTATGTTAATACAGGTGTGGTAAGTCAAGTACGGTAGGCTCAGCACTCGAGTAGAGTTCATCTCAAGTCAGAAAAAATGTCACGACCCGAGTCTGTATTATATAACTTTGCCTATACTTGTACATATCAAGTATGGTGCCGTACGGGTACTTGGGTTCTTCTTTCACTGCTGGTGCCGGTGCAACGCCATAATAGCACCACTATGCAATTCCTCCCAGAGGAAGAAAGGACGGGAGGAAGGAAGGAAGGAAGGAAGGAAGATAGGAAGGAAGGAAGGAAGATAGGAAGGAAGATAGCTCGGATAAACTTACACAAAGTTCCCACCAAAAGCGGAAGAACCATGGTGACCTCAATTTGGAAACACGGGTACATTAGAGTACTTTTTATTATTACATACGGTAGGGTATTCTCACCACCCAGATAACTAGTTAGTTAGCTAGGCGGCAGCCCGGTGTGAAAACCGTTCCTGATTACCCATCCAGCGTACCGTATACCATATACCTACCTATCTACTTTACCTATCGCTCACCCGCCCGTAGAGGGAAAGGAAAAATAGTAATAATCACGATGGACTGGACTGGCAATGATCGGTATGATATGATATGGTAATAGCCTACCAACAAGGCCGTAAAAAAAAGAATACTCTATCATACGGGGGGGGGGGGGGGGGGGACCCCCAATTTATAAACCACCAGTGGAGTTGGGAATGTGAAAGAGGGGGGC
>Ga0307509_10002724_pt1 | contig 28176 bp, 27 predicted proteins | sample 10_EM_MG_FD_202245 | JGI IMG/M metagenome (GOLD analysis project Ga0307509, IMG submission 202245) | Populus trichocarpa ectomycorrhiza microbial communities from riparian zone in the Pacific Northwest, United States - 10_EM | ecosystem: Host-associated > Plants > Roots > Unclassified | place... | reverse complement strand
CTAGCACCTGCCGGTGTTGGGGGGGGGTTGGTCTTTTTGCCTTTCCCTTTGTTTCGACGACTCGAACCAAAAGGCGGGACAGAGGGATCCATATGGTATTCGTGTAACCTGACAGGTCACGTTACGCGGGAATCTCGAGATAGTGTACGTGGTGTTTCTGAAAGTGCAAATTGCACTTGGAGGGAAAATAGAGGGGTTCAATCTCTTTTATTTATAACTAAACTAGCTAATGGAGCGACTACCTATCCGGGCTTGCACAACCATACGGCAGTACGTTCCAAGGAGTACGCCAGTCCAACCCGCCTAGCCCGCAGTACATCTGGAAAAGTACCACCCGCGCGATTCGTAGACCGAAGTCCGAGTATCCGGCCAGCACACGGGAATCACAAAATAAACCACCCAACTAGGGTACGAACAAAGTAAATCCACCTCCCATAGCCATCCACCAAACACAACCGCAAGCAAGGTCATAGCCACAACCAAGCCCACATCCCGGCAAACCGGTCACGCATCCCTCCAACCAAAACATAAAAACAAACAACAAAATCACAACACATGGACCGCCATCCATCTCGCAAATCAACAATCTATCCGCGTTTCCACACCACTTCCATCCCCATATGGAGGGCAGGGCGACCACCATCCCTCATCCACCCCTCAAACATGGCGGCGATACGTTCCAAGCATGGCTGGCCGTCCCGAAGTCGCAAATGGTTCCCAACAACATCAGGGGAGGTCCAATCGCAAACACACAGGCCAGGTTGGCTCGACCACCATTGTAAGACAGCCGTATTCCGGTCGATCACGGGCAACTCGTCCCAGTCGTGCACAATATGATACCAAAAAGGTACAAAATAATGCAATGCGCACCCAGGAAATCGGCGAAGATGAGCGCTGAATATCTTGGCGCAACTGCCGCACTCTCCACAGGGACCGTTATCAGGCCACCACGCGAGGGCAACTGTCCGTCCGCCATGACCAGAAAACTTGAGCGGAAGCTTACACTTGTCACTGCCGTTGCAACTCTTCAACAGGCATCTAGTGCACCTGCTATCCGGATCACCGAGATGAAACAGGCTGAGAGTACCGCCGATCAACTGGGTGACCGTCCGCTGGAAGGGATTTCCGCACACCGTGACCACACCATCATTGTCTTTGTGTTCACCCGGAATACCCAAACCCAGATTAAAATGGGATTGCCACCAGTCACGCCACTCCGGAATCCGCTTATCATTGAACAAAGTCGGGAAACGGGGACGCTTGGCAAGATACCTGTCGCATGACACCAGGTGGAAGCGATTATCAACACCCTGACAGCCATCGTGTCCAACAATACCGGTACCACTGCGAATTCTCAACAAGACATAATGATCGAGTCTGCTGAGACCGCGTAGGTGTCTGGGCTTCTTCGGGGTTCGATCGTAGTACCCGTGGCCCTCCGACGTGTGCCAATGGGACCATTCAGTCGCCCGCAGTTCTCTGGCAATCATGGCATGTCCTAGGCCGAGTACAACACCTGCCCAATTTCGAACATGCAAGACACCGCCGACTGCCTCTTTGGCCTTGGTATCCGACATCTCGTTGCCAGCAATCCCACAGTGACCAGGGATCCAGCAAATGCGGACCGCACTAAAGCGATTGAACAGGGGCGTCAACACCTCCCACATCCCAGCGGACTCACCCTCATGCTCCATCTGTGCAATACACATAATGGCCGGGATGCAGTCAGAAAAGATGACGATCATGCCGTCGAAGTCCAAGCGCACATCTCGTAATGCGGCGACAATGGCGAAGATCTCGCACTCCACGATGCTCCACGTTGAAGGCGTAGCAAAGGCCCTCGCGCCATCGGTCATCCCGCACTCCTCAGTTGTCCAAGCCACCGCCGTACCCTTGTCGCTCTTCGAGCCATCAGTGTAGATCATAAGGAGATCAGGAATTAGGACCGCGTCCTCATAGGCATCATAAAATAACCTTTTCGCCATTTCCTTATCCTTTGACACATTAAAGCTCGGCACAGTTGTCGCAATCTTGTCAGACAACATCGGGTAAGCCATCATGCCATCCACCTCCCAATCGCCCCGAATTGCACCAAACCACGGATGGTCATCGCAATATCGGTAGTTGATCATGCGACTGTAACATCGCCTCTGTAGATATCGACCCTGTATACTAACAGGAGGCGTCCCGAATTCGGCAAGCATAATATTGGTAGCAAGCCTCACAGGACACCTGAACAGGGACCGAAGACAATCGTTGACGTGGACCTGAATTCGCTTCACATACGACGAAAAGTCGGTTACGAACTCAAGTCCGAAATAGACGGTCGGTAGGTAGGCAGCCTGAAACAAACGGTAAGTGCACCATGCATCCAGCCCTCCATCACTTCCAAACCTTCTCCCCAACGCGGATATCCTCCTCCTAACACCCAAACCCCTATCCAACCAATAAGATACATGAGAAGACATATTAAGAAATACATTAAACCTATAACCAAGAACCCTAAGATCCTTCACAGGCGTTAGTATCTCTCCATCAATATCCAAATCCTCCCATGCCGTTCCTCCAAAACCAATCCACTTAGTCTTGATCGTGCTAAACCCCATCTTTCTACCCCTAGCTATTCTGTCACAGTCCTTGAATAACTCAGCCATCGTGTATCTTGTGAGATCCCTGCTATCGGAAGCAACAAGGATGACCCCATCGTCCACATAACTGCTAACCACAGTGCGAACCGAAGGGGAGTACCGAAGGCGAGGCTCAAAGATGTCCGCGACATATACACCAAATAAAAAGGGGGACAACGGGGATCCCTGAGGGATGCCACAGTTAACGAAGTACAGTCTCGATATCCTACCATTAAACCTGAGTCTAACCACACGGTTCTTAGCCCACCTCCTAACCCAACAAATCAGGTTGGCAGGGCACTCCCGCGCGGCCAGAAAGTCACACAGCAGGTCAATGTCAATATTGTCAAAACCGCCCTCAACATCCATCGACAGCATGGCACATTTAAAACCCTCGTTGTGTCGCAAGAACTCAAACACAACGGACATGGCATCATGGACACCTCGCTTGCGTCTAGACCCAAACTGAGTTTGGCCCAGCACCACATGCTCGGCAATCCTCAGCAGTACGACCCTCTCCACCACCTTGGCAATAGTCGGCAGTAGGTGAATCATACGCCAGCTCTTCACGATGTCATATCGGGGTTTGTCCGCCTTTGGTATAAGTACAACCTCAGCAGAGTGCCAGTCCGGGATATCGTTCGTTAAACCGTAGTCGACAAGCCGTTTCAGACAGTCAGGTTTCTCCTTCCACCAATATCTTATGAAGGGATACCCGATGTCATCAAGACCAGGACCAGTATTCGTCGGGCTCCGCCTAATAGCAGATTCCAACTCGCAGGCAGGGTCCATCTCAACCGTAGATGGTTGCCATGGTTGTGCATCACCAGGGCGCAACTGGGCAGCGATAAGATCGCTAATATCGGCGTGGCGGCAAACTAACTGACCATCAGGGTCACGCATAGAAGGAAGTGTCCGCCTCGATTCCAGTTGTCTGGCCAGTTTGAAGATAGTAGGATCTCCGGCCTTCTCAATCGTCTCCCGAATAAATTCCTGTCGAGATCGCAACAGCATGGCTCTATACACTCGTCGAACAACATTATAATCGTCCGAAGCCACTGGTAGCCGCCGTCTGATCCGTCTCATGCGATTTAAATCGGAACGAATGCGTTGTAAGTCGGGGTTCCAAAAGGGGCACCGGCCGACATTCCTTCCAGACCTTGGAAGTGCGTCCACACCACTCCTCAGTCTCTCCCACATCTCACCATCACTACCCGAATCGACGTGTTCCAATATATCATCACAATCGGATGTCGGAACGTTCCTCCAGGCTGGCCGTCGTCTAACCATATCCGTCGGCTCGTCCACCTCCAGCCTCGCGATAACGGCAACATGCTCAAGGCCAGCCTTCCCATCGTACGAAACTCTCGCAGTAGACCGCCCGATAAACAGATCGATGGCGCTGATATTCCGAAATGTACAGCCGATTGGAGGGTGTACTCGAAGACCATTCCGATCGCAAAATTGGGTCAACCACAAGCCATGACAGTCAGCGATATTCATACTGCCCAGTCTCGGGTTAGGGCTCCACGAGTCGTGTTTGGCATTGAAGTCGCCCACGAGGAAATCGCAACCATCCCATGTCGCTTCGTAACCAGACCACTCGAGCCTATTCGCCTTTGGAGGAACGTAAACACCGCCGATTCGTATCTTCTCTCCACCCACATCATACATAATCACACAGGTCACCATGTCGTGCAAGTCCACCAGGAACAAACCAGACAACGATGACCGAACAAACACCTCAACACCAGACGCCTGAACAAAAGAAAACAAATCAAAATCCACATGCTCATGTACAACACCACTCCCGTCCGCCTTACGGGGAGGATCAACAACAAATAACAAATCAACAAAAGAAAAAACATCCATCACCAACGAACGGTTAGCCCTGCTCCGTCCCACATTGATCGATAATGTTGTAATAAACATTAGGCCTGAATGGCCGACGAGGTGATATCGGAGTCAGAGGCACGCCTCTTAAGAATGCTTTTTGGGGGTGCATCCAAGCCCAAGGAAAAACCCATGGTCTCATCGTCATCGATGGTCTTAATGGGTGGGTCGGCCGACGAGCCAAACGATCTAAATGGCCTAAAGGCCTTGTTAACTTTGCCGGAGGGGGCCGGTTCCACAATTTCGGTAATTCGGGAGGGGCCAGCCTGCTCGTAAGCATCAACAGCCTTACCTTTACCTTTCCTGTCAACCTTAGGCCGAACAACCTTGGCCTTAGGCAGAGCGCTGTCAGTCATGCCCCTTCGGTGGTCAGCATGTATAGCAGCATATGTCATGCCCTCAACCTCGACAGTAAGGCCCTCAGCGGAAATCCCTTTCTCCAACATCACCTCCGAGGTAACCTCAACATGGGCCCCACGACGACGACGGCGCTGACGATTCCTGGACCGGTCGGACACACCCGTAACAGATGTGTCATCGGCGACGATAGGAGATCTAGCACCGGCAGGGGCAGGGGAAGAACCGGAAGCAATAACCACCGGGCACCTATTATATCCGGTGAAGTGGTCGGACCGCTCGCACAGCATACACCTACGCACGGTGTGGCTACACGATTGACCGTTCTCGCCCGGGCAGTTAAGTTGCCCACATCGGTGAGACTTCGACAAATGGTCCCCAAAACAAAAACGACAGCGGGGAGGGAACGCACACAGCATCTCAACATGGCCTACCTGGAGGCACTTGTTGCAAACCGGGGCAGAGCGGTGTTCCTCAAAAAACCTAGCATTCCTGGACTTACCGAACAGAAACACACGACCGGAAGAAAGAACCCGGTCACTGGCATCGTTTCGCTCAAGAGTGAACCTAATGCCGCAAGATGTAGCGCCAGCCTGCTTCATAGCGTACACAGAGCCAAGCATGTTCGGCCGACCGGCTGTAATGACGCCTGGGTTCGAGCCCTCGATATCGGTCCGGAGGCCATCAAAAGCCCTATCGCCGGTCCAGTCCTCAGGCTTCCATAAAGAGCCCCTACCAGTGGGAGCCAGAGGGACGCCGGAAACCAAAATCTTAACCTTTGCCACGTCCTTGTGGAAGACAAAGTTAGTGAGACCAGAAGGGCCGAGTTCCCGGATAAGGGTTGAGCGGCATCGTTCCAGTCTATCCCAAACCTGAGTGGCAGTATGTTCCGCCAGGGTTAGGTAGATGCATCCAATCTCAAGCTTGGAGCGGGCTTCCCGAATGTACGGGGTCTTGTCGGAAACCTTCCCAAGATTGCTCAAGGTTTGGTTCATTCGGATGCGGATGGCCTCCGGAGTTACAGGAAGCTGTGTCCGCTTGCCGGTCTCGAAGCGCATAGTAATGTGGCGCTCGCGGGCATCGGGGGAGGGGGAGGAGGTAGGAACCCTGGCACGGGAAGGACCCGGAATAACAGTAGCAGGGGGTGGAGGCGGCACCAATCGTGACCTAACCTGACGACCTGGCCTGGTCATAAATGGCACAGGAGGAGGGGGAGGGGCAGCCGCGACTCGACTATACATAGCCGCTCCGGTCGGAGGGGACGCTATCGGAACCGCGGCAGGAACGGGGGCCAAGGTGGCAGCCGGGCCGGAAACCCGGGATCGTTTGCGTCTATTGGCCTTTCGACCACTAGCACCCTTCCTGCCAACTACGACAAAGTCGACATCGGGCGAAGTCTCAAAAGCGACTTTCTTACTACCCGAAGAGGACGCGACACCAACATCAGTAGGAGGGGGGGAGGGAGTCACACCATGGTTCATGCGCTTGGCAGCTTCAGCACGAACTGATCCCCGAATAGTCTCCCGCGAGCTCCAAACAGGTTCACCCCTGTTAACCGTCAGCTCAGCCTCATGTGCAACCGTATCCCCTTCCAGGCGGGCAATAACAGCCTTCAACAACTTGATTTCTCCTTTCAGAGAGATAATCTCATCCAAGCAGTTGTTCTGTTGTTTGCCCAGACGTTGCACATCGGCCGCAACTTCCTCAAAGGAGCTATACGTCTCCTTACCCCCGACCAGTGCGTAAGTCCGGCATCCATCGACCATGGAGGCATCATCCGAATCAGAGGACGACGTAACCGATCCGTGGGAGGAAGAGGGCGAAGACGAGAGGGGAACCGCATTACCGGAACGGATATCTTCCAAACCGCTCAACAAAGCCGCATCAACCTGCGAAGGCGATCGGTAGCTCATGGTAAGGGGGAGGGCGGGAAGCGAGGAGTACGACGGGGAAACGCTGCGGGTAACCGAGCGTGGCTGAGCATCGGTGGCGTACCTAGAGTCACCAATACCAGTGCCGTCAGTGTTAGACCCACCGCCCAAATCCATAGGGGTATCGCGAACGATAACCGCCGACGATGGAACCACCTGACTAGTGGTCAAAGGAAGGGGGGAAGGGTTGTCTCTCTTGGGGGGGGTGTTGCCCCGTAGCGCCTTGGTATGAGCGATAAACTCATGGTGTCTCTTGGACACAGGAACAAAGGCACGGCGGCCAGAGGGAATGGTGGAATCCGAGGCGAAACCAGACCCAACACCAGGGCGCGACCAGGGGGGAACAAAGGGGGGAGGGGACGACACTTGAGTGATCCGATCCTCAGGGCGGATGCTACCTGCAGGAGGTGCATAGTCTTCGTCCGACGATCGGTCCAATCGGAAGTTGCTATACAATTTCCGCTCACCGGACGAAAGTCGCTCAACAGGGGAGGGAAGGCACCGTTGGCTATCGTCAACCTCGACCACAGAAGGAACGTACAGGGGGTCCTGGGATCGGTCCTCGTCAATGGACGGCCAGGATGCAGAGGGGACCATGGGATCAGACGCCATAGTCGAATGGAAATCCGAGCTCACAATCTGGGAGCTGGATGGGGCGAAGGACTGGGAGGGGCCCTCGGGGGTGTGGAAACGGGCGTAAAAACCCAAAGATGTAGTGCGGTCGACGTGGCAACCAGCAGAGGCAACAGCGAGGGATTCACAGCCGCAAGCAGCCAAGATCCCGAAACAAACCTTCTCAACAGCGTCGAAGGTGCGGAGGTCGAGGCCCGAAACAATATGTCGAACCTCATCATCGAAGTCCGAGTCGTCGTTTCTGCAACCCCCGACGTGAATAATGCGGAGACCAGTGTAGTCTCCACCCGGCGCAGCGTAAGAAAAACCATGAACGGGCACAAGACCACGTTCGCCAGCAGTAACAGCCCGTCTCACAAGGGAGTGTGGGCAAGGAGGAGGGGGGGCAACAGAGTCACCCATCGTGAAAGTTCACCTGTAGCAAAAGGCCAGGCGAGCCACCAAAGAGTAACAAAAATTCACCGGTAATGAAGGCCCGGCGAGCCACCAAAGAGTACTGCCCGAAGGCCAAAAAGCTCCGACCGCCCGAAGGCAAAAGAGCGCAACCGTCAACCAAGTGTGTTCACGATAAAAGCGTGGTGTTGAGGGTCGCGGAACCGTGTGTTATGATTGGTTGTAACAGACGGTCAGGAAAATGGGGGGAGGAAGCATGGTCCTCAGAGCACACACGCACGCGCGTATGATACTATACAATACACAAGACGAAAACTTCACTCGGTGCTTGTATATATATATACCGGTATGGTACGTATCGGATTTATACTTGATAGATATTAATTATGAAAAAGTGTGATACAGTGGGGATGCGTATAGATAGACAGATAGACAGACATGATTTATGATGAGACCCCCCCCTTCTTGCTGCTCCAGATTACTCCTGCCCCCATATCCTCTCATCAGCCAGTCACAAAAGTGAAAAAAGGAAAACAATTAACGAGAGCGAGTTTAAAATAAAAGACTGTGACGGAGGAAGCGATCGTGCTATTTCAGTCGGTATGTCGGTACAAGTTAGAACAAGGAAAAATATCTTTCCATAATTTTATACAAAGAATGAAAATGGAAAAAATTTATCGGCAGCGAACGATTCCTCACATCTCTCTTCGTCATCGTCAGATGCCCACCAAAAAAAACAAAATAACTTAAATCAACCAGCCCAAGATTTCCTTTCTGTACCCGCTTTTGTGAAACCCCGGGTGACTTGAGTCCATAGTCTGTGGGAGAGATGTGTATGTACTGTACGGTAATCCTCCACACAGAGGAAGGAAGGGAAAACACATCGACAGGATGTAAAATAGATATAGTAAACAGGAAGAGAAAACTAGATGGTGAGTGTAGCCAATGATATCTTTCCCTTCCGACCGGAAATCATTGGGGGAGAAAATGAAAAAGAACATTACCACCCAGCAAGTTGGGCAAGAATGAAAATTAAACCAGACACCAGATATATATATCCCCATGCTGTCAACATACTATGACCGACTTTTTTCGCTTTCTAGGATCCCCCATATCCAAACGCTAAGAACCAGAAAGGATCCCAAACAAAAATCCAGAACGATACATTTACTTCCACAGACGGAAGTAAGCCTTCTGACCCGGGTCGACCGCAACGGTACATCCAGCTCCACCACCTTGGCATTCACCCATGATGCACTCACACTTATTGCCGCTGCCACCAACGATCTGTCATGATATTAGTACTTGTATTGACACTAAAAACGCTGAAGACAGAGTCACATACCGAGACGTTGTAGTTGGCGGGCTTGCTGTTGTTGGGGTTCTTGGAGACGGAGATCCAGATCTTATTACCCTTCTTTCCGGAACCGAAGATCTGTAATCGCATTAGCATCCAGCAACCCATTGCTCAGGGAATGTGTAAGTCTTACGTAAGGAGCCCAGTTTCCAACTTCACCACCCTCCTTGCCCCAGACACATCCATCCTTGACGCTAACACCAGCGTTGTTGACATAGTACTGAGCAGAAGTGGAACCACCCCTCCATGTGTAGGCGCCTGGGGCGTCGGCATCAGGGGAAGTGAGGGGTTTCTCTGTTCCAGGATCGCACTGCAGGGGGACAACCATACTCTCGCATCCTATACACTATTAAGGACAAACTCTAAATCAATAAATACCGCTGAACTTACCAGGATAATCTGTGCGACAAACAGACACGACATCGCTCAACTCGTTCTTAACGGTGATACCACTAGCGCCTTCCTCGCAAAGGTATTTGAAGTCAGGGCGGGTGAGTGTGAGGAAACCGTCCTTGCAGAGAAGACCGCCGAGACTCTCACCGGAGGCGGGCTGTTCCGCCGGCCATTGTGCCTTGCTGTATCCGGCGGGGCAAGCGTACGAGCAAAGAGCACCCTCCTTGCAAACACCCTCATGGTCAATGTTTCCACCCTTGTATTGGAGGCCAGCCCATCCATCCTTAGTGTTCCATGGCAACGCCACTGCACCATAGTCAGACGGGAATTCGCTGCAAGGAACGGCACCATTCTTGAATTCGCGACCGGCATTGCCATTGGAATCGGTTCCCGTGTTGCTGTTGTTGCCATTACCATTACCATTACCATTGCCGCTGTTGTTTGATGTGTTGGAACCTGAAGAACCCTTCTTATCATCTTTTTTATCACCTTTCTTGTCACCCCCCTTGACATCCTTCTTAGGCGTAGGGGTCGGGGAAGGTGGTACTGAAGGGTTAGGCACATTGTTTGCAACATAGATGGAAGTAGGCTCGGCAACAGGAGTGGACTCTATAGTAGTCCAAACTGTTGTAACATCGTAAACCATGTCGCGCTCGTTCAAGGCTTTAGCATGGCGACCGTGCACACGAGCATGCTTTCCATGGGGCTGAGCAGCGGCCAAAGCAGAGAAGCCTGCCAGGGCGAGCGAAAAAAGAGCGGCGTATTGCATGCTTAAAATGAAAGTATGACGGTAGAATTATTGCGGAGGTCGTTCAACGATATCAAGAAACCGATATTCTTATATTTGAAGAGAGCGGAACCACTGTTCTTTATGTAAAAGAGCAATTGACCGAAGTCGGAATCGAATGACAATAGGGTAAAACTAGAGCGATGGCAAGAAAGTGAAATTCTTTCGTTATGCAGAGGTTCTGCTACGTGTTCCGGGTTGCTTGTCTTAAAAAGAGTGTGGTGGGAAAGGGATGATTCCTTTCCTGTGGGAACGAGACAATCAGCAATGGGTAGAGAGCGAAGGTAAGGAAGAGGTAAGGAAAAAGAGAGGGAGAAGGGTGAAGGAGCGGAAGAAGAGGGAAGAGATACATAAGTAGTAGTAGGCAGTGGGTTGGTCAGGGGGCAAGGGTGTGCGTGGTTGGCGGAGACTAACAGGAAGTAGAGACAGAATTTCAGGGGGTGGGCAGAGGGCAGAGGGTGGAGAAGGGAGAACCACAGCCAACAGAGACACACACAAACGCTCTTAGCAGCACAGCGCTAGCATAGAATGGGGGTGCAAAGTCCGCATTGTGTGTGTCTCCGTCGGCCCAAAAGAGGCGGGAAATGAGTGACAAAGACAAAATAGCGAGCAAACTGCTGAGTATCATAGGGTCCCCGGCCAGTGGATTCCCCAATACAGAAAGCCATATACCAGGATTGGCTATGAACTGCGGCTCATCCTAAGAGCCATTGACATAAAAGACCTTGCTGGGGCCTCACATTGCGTGAAATGAAATGAGGTTAAATGAGAAAAAGAAAAAAGAAAAGAAAAGAAAATATAGACTTCAATAGCAGATGGGCGGTAAGTTGTGCAAATGAGCAGCAACAAAAGAGTCTCTTGTCCCTTCCTTACTTCATGAACCAAAAAACAATCACGACAGGAGGACTAGGAGGAGGACTAGGAAGAAGCCGTTGAGACCTACCTAGCTCGTGTGAAGAAGCCCATCTAAACAGAGGGCAATGCCCCCCTTTTTAGAAGAACCATGAGCAAAGCCCAGAACGAGTTGCACCACAGAAAATTTCCCCCACCATGTCCATATCAGAATCTTTCGGCCATGAGCAGCAACCGAGAAAGCTTGTCATCTCTCTCTCCCTCCATCAATCACCATCGGAACTATCCCGACTCCTAAAACCCAGCATAAGTTAATGAGTGAACGAGAAGGTACCTGAAGCCACCCCAGCTTCCCCGAGTAAAAGCTACCAACCCTTCCAGATTCCCTTCTCCCTTCCACATCCCCAATAAAGCATAGAACTGTCGTAATTCCTCTTGGCTGTTGTCCCGGGTTGTGTTAGGTTAGAGCACATTTATCTCTTTGATATGAACAAATTTGGGGGAAGAGCCAACGTTGTTGTTGAGGCGCCGGCCCTTGGCTTTCGCTTGCACTAGTTTTTTTATTTTACCCCTGCCAAGGCGAGCAAGAAGCGATACTCGAATGTCTGATTGGTCTTCAACCACTCGAAATCTCACTCTCTCCACACCTACACATCTAGATTATTTTTTTCACGTTTCAGTTTTTTTCTTTTCTTCCTCCTTCACTTTGCTCATCAAAATAAACCCTAAGTTTCTGCACCGCGCTTGTCGACACTAAAAAATGACAGAAAATTCCCAAAATGCGTCCTCAATTCAGGATCTAAGGCGCCCACCAGCACTTGCGCTCGTACTTGACAATTCACAAAGTGCTGGTACCCCATCAGTATGGCCCCAAAGATTCGCGTAGTCAAATGTAAATTAGACATCTCGGCGCCAAGTCACGCCCTCCCAATTCTACCAATCGCCAAGCCACTGTACACAAGCGCAATGCCCTCTAAAACCAAGATTTTTTTCACCTCAATGTTGCTGAATTTCTCCCGTGCACCAAATGGCCCCCAAAAGCACCGTTTCTAAGAGTTCTCAAGCGATGCAGAGCAGAGGAAAATTCTCACAATGGCTATAGCCCACAAATTAGATATCCTTAAGAAACCAGTATTTCGCATACTGTAGCATTGGGAGATAATGAAATTAGATCCAATCCTCAAGATTGGATGAACTAAGCAGATCACCGGTACCCACAAATGATGGCGCGATTGCTATGCAATAGTGCCTGTGCAAACATTCTGAAGATGGCATTCTAGCTTTGCGGGACCCTTGTCACCATCTGAGAAGGCATTCTGAGAGTTTTCCCAGAAAAAAAAGCATCACTCGGAGCTTCCCATAAAGAGATCCTTATGGGGTGCCTGGCCCCCCCTCAGAGCTCAACAAGATCGGAAAGGTCCCGGACTCCTCCCATTGGATTTAATTGCACGGACAGCATTCTGCTACCTGTGCTCCCACATTTCTGTACTCGTTCTGGCACAGCTTTCTTTCCCTGCTCCATCGCCGCAGCAGAATTTGTTGCTCGGGAAACCGTCAGAAAAAAGATATGATATCCTATTATTATTCCTGTTGACCCCATCTCTTTTTTTTTCGCCCACTTTCTGGTAGTTACAGTGAATACCAATACCGGTATTAGAGCTCGCTTCCCATCTCTGGTATCCTGGCTCCGAGCCTCGTAACCGCAAACTATAGCCGATTGCGACCAAGCTAAAATGATGATAGTCCTCTTGGTTGCCTTGTTGATCCGCACCAATGTCTCGCACTTTTTTCCTCTCTCGTCTTAGGAATACTCCTCACAAGAACCCAATTGGGTACAAGAACCTACAGCACGAAATTAGTATCAATACACCATCTACTGTTTCTTGCTCATCCGGTTTTACCGCGTCTTTAGCCCCCCCAGGACACGGCGTACGGTACTGATCCATTTGATTCGATGCACATGGGAGGGAGAATATCTGTTCGAAAAAGATACCTCCGAAGCCACCGAAGTGAAGCTTACCGGTATTCTCCAAAGCACTGCAAAGGATATCTAGACAAGGCGCAATCCATGGCATCTCAAGCCTCAATTGGTCCCTACAATCCCTCACCATCCAACTGAATGGAAGGATAGGGTGAAAGGAGAAAAACCCTCTTGAGAGCCAAGACTTATTATGCCGTTTCGGCAGTTCGAGGAGATCCCGGCGCGTTGTCGGAGGTCTGAAAGAAGTAACCACAGCCAGTAGAAAGGGGGAGAAATCACTTGTTACTAGAATCCCGAGATAAAAAGAGGCATTTGGCCCCCAACAACAGTCGTGAGCACCGGTATGAAAACTCTAGCCCCCCAATGATACTCCAGAAATCCAGAACTACCATCGAATGAACTGGTATTGCTATCTGCTCTGTAGACAACCAGCGCACATACCACATGCCTCGATTGACTCCTCTCAAGGATCCTCCCACGTTTGGCATCGCACTCCCAGCACCGATGCCAGAACAGCGCGCGCGAATCAAACTGGGTCCATCATGATATGCCTCAATCTCACTGACGAAGCGGACGAATGAGATAATCTCCCTAGTGATTAATTACGGTAAATGAGTGAACGTACAGTATAAGTACTGCAGAGTACCTGGCATTCCCGGCTCCGGAGTGTATGCCGGTTTAACAGGCAAGCGCAGACGTGTTGAGATATAGGTGGTACGGAGCGGGGAGAAACAAAATTTCGCCAATCGTACCGCGCTCGAGTGGAACGCACATCGGCATGCATTGCAGGCGCAATGTCGCAGTATGAGACCAGAGAAGAAGAAAGAAGCCCACCATTACCTTTTTCTTCCTTCCTTCCGTTCCGTCTAATATAGCACAAGTACCGTAAAAAAAACACAAATACTCGAGTAGAAGATAAATGCCCTAGACGTTGCAGCTTCCTCTCCTACCGGCAGCAAGGCTCTCTCTGCATACGCCTTTCGCTCTATCCCAACCAAAGGCTGAATTTGCAGTGCTCTGCCCTCACATCGCTCGGAGGGGGAATTCCAACGTCCTAGCACAAAGGGAGGTTCTATTGTAAAAAAAAAAACCCCCCCAACCGAGTGATCGAAGGTGTGCTTGCAGGGCGCACTCGCACCAGTAACAGAGATGACGAAATACTCCCCCCCACTCGTTACCAGTGCCATAATAGGAAGCTCATGGGGCGGAAACCACCGATAAACCCTTACAAGTACCTGCAAGCCAAAAACAACGAGTAAAAAGGGGAGAGAACTCCTCGGCGACGGGGTAATCATTGGTCAATCGATTACCTTACCGAACCGCGTCCCAGCTGCCTGGAACGCCCGCTGGCCAACCCACCTACACATGCAGGAACAGGACACAAGAGATGAGGGAATTTCGCGAAACAATCCATAATGTGGGCTTTAGCTCGCTTTGGGAGTTTCCTATTTCTCTCTGTCTGTCTGCGCATATGCGGGGTCGAGTTAAGTTAAGGTTATGGGGGGGGGTTTTTTTTTTGCTAACAGGGACGGTGGATGGGGATATCTGCCCAGTAAGTCTAGATGGATGTAAAGATGGGATAGCCAAACTTAGCCGGTGGTGGAAGGCGTTCCCGAGATACTTGCACACCTGTATCGTGTGCGAGGGTGGAGTTTTTACTGGTGGTTTGAGTTATCGCGCGGGTCCGGTGAACCATTAGATTATTAGCATCGCCTATTGGCCATTTCTACTTGTTGGCATAAGCGTAACCCTCTATGGTGACTACCGTAGTAGATATGATAGTGCTTCTACCATACCGTACGGGGAGCACTTGAGTACGTGGACTGAGAGTAGGCCTCGGCAAATTCGATCGGCAAGTTATACAATCCTGTAGGGCATATACGGTACAGGTTCTGCCTGCGCTACATCCAGTCACAGAGGGAAGAAGGGGAAGTTAGCCACCTCGTACTAGCACTTTGCGGTGCATATGCAGGAACAAGGTCCAACCTATCCATGCTCTCCGCTGCCCTGCCACGAACCAAAGCAAACCTTTCTCTCTTTGACTACAAATCCCAACGATAACGGAGGAGTCCCCCTCTCTCTCCCCTCGCTCACTCCTCCGGCCTATAAGGCTGAAATCCAGTAAAAGAAACCATTGGATGGGAAATGAAGGGGCAAACAGCTCACTCCACCTGCCCTACAAGTACCTACCGGCCTAGGCTATAGCACCTACAGCATGTCCGGTATAATTCCAAATGATGTGGTGACTGATAAAAAGGGCAGGAGGGGATTTTTGGGTCAATTTATTTGAAGGCTTTGTTCATTGAGTAGGATATAGTATGTATTATACTTCTGGAGGTTCTGTGAGTTTTCTCCTAGGCAATCATTTCCAACTCGGTTTGAGGGTGGAGTGGGAGGCGGATGCGCTGGTGGTGAGGAGGGGGATAAGATTATGAATTGATGGGGGGCGGGGGGGTCAAGGCAACGGTACCGGCAGCCGGATCCCTGGTATTCCTACAATGGTGTGCGACACTTAGACGGGGTCCCAAAAAAAACCCTAAACTAGAAATGAATCAACATTCGACCACCACAACTATTTCCAAATACAAATCCTTATACCGATAGATAACCAGTCAGAGGGTAACTCTAAGGTTTAATTTCTCAAAAATCTTGTGTTTTGGTTGAGGAGATAGAGGAAATAATTTACATGAGAGGTAGTAATTTTGAACTCCATACAAAGTCGTTAAAGCCAGACAAAATCCACTAATATTGTGCAAGAATAAGGCACTAGTAATTCCTATTCATGCCTAGCTTGTACTCAATTTGGACTAGTAATTGGATGAATTTTTGAACCTTTTGCCAAGAAAGGCCCCGTCTAGGTGTCGCACACCAAAGTACTAGTACTGTAGACTCTCTATCCGCTGTAGGCTACGGGTGCGATGGCCACGGTACCAGATTAGTATTACTGTATTCGTGTATCGTACCGGTTGAGATAATGTGATAGCCGCGCAGTGGACTACCTTATCGTGGCCGTCTCCGTTACCTACGCTCCAGCTTGCTTAGGCTTTTGTTCGTTGTACAAGGGTAGGAACCATTAACCGGAACAGACAAGGATATATTTGGCTGGTCAACCGCAAGTAATTGTTCCATAGCCTCTTGCAAGACCTTGTATCCTGCAGGTGCTCGTACAAGTATCCCGGGGGGGGCAGGAATAAGTTCACATTTTTCGGGTGTTGGGGTTTACTAGAAATGCGAACGTATTTTCGCCCCGAGGTGTACTAGCCCAACATTCCGGAACTTTTACCTTGGACTCTAATAGAAGAAAAGACGACTAGTGCTATGGGACCCCTCATTTTGATATGCCGGCATGCCGCTGCTAGCTTTAGCTTAGATTAGTTAGTCGTTGTGCTTTACTCGAGCACTCAAGTCGCAGGACAGAAGTTGCTCCCAGTTTAGTCGTGACGCACCTAAAAGACGCAAGTCCAATCTAGCGACATGAGTACCGGTAAGTCCGAGACCACTCGAGCACTCCAGTGCATATAGTAAAATCTCTTGAAATTCACCATTAGGTTATTAGCGGGAACTAGTGTGTTAACTTAGGATGGGCATGGTTTGACAGGTTTACGGAATTGCGAAAAGGTGTTAATGAGATCCAGTGGGCTGATCTTGTGCTGTGTCGGGGAAGGATCAGGAAGGGACTGATCCCCCCAGGGAGCCCTTTGTCTCTGAATCCGGAGATTTCAGGGCTGCTCGAGATAGTGGATTTCAAGAGCTTTTTATGGCGCCGTTTGGAGAGTGGACCCCGTGTTCTGGGCGGACATCTGAAAGCGAGTGAATCTGCCCACAGGTCATGCCAGTTACGGTATGCTACCATTGCATGCACAGGCCAGCAAGGGACGAGGGAAAGAAAGAAAGGAAAAGCTATGCGGACAAACAAACAGGTTAGAAGAAAAGAATTAAGGAAAATAAAGAAAGGATAGCAAGTAAGTAGGGTGCCGGTATACTTGTACACCTCATGTTGAGTAGCCTCCACCTTTCAAGATACAGCACTGCACAAAACAAGGCAAAAAGGAATCCCGAAGCGAACGGTTATGCACTGGTATTGGTGTCATTCATCCAGCACATCGGCAGTACAGTACCAGCGGGTAGGGGGCAGGAAAAAAAAGGGAAAAAAAAGGGAAAAAAACGCCAGTCTTTCCTCTATCGTACCTGTGCTCGTAGGTCTGTCTTGAAAATTGGGTTTACACTCCTGGTGCCTGTGTATGTCATCTTGTGCTCTACCGGTATTCTGTTCTCCTATGGTACGAGCGAGGGGCATCGCTACCCTACGACACCATGCTTTTGCCATCTTCCAGGAAGTATCCAGCAAGCCAGACAAGCACAAAAGCACGGATCAACATGGGGATTAACCGCGAGCACTGGTAACCCAACCCTTAAATGCGCCTTGCTGCCGCGCAGATGAAACCACCAGCCAGTCAGACAGATGCTGATTGGTTGATTTGTAGGAGGAAAGAATCCGCTGATCTCTTCGAGTGGCTCGTGGCCTCGTTTACTGGGCAAACAACAAGCGGACGGACAGAAAATCAAGCCTCCCTTGTCCTCCACCCATGATACAACCCCCCCCTTGGAACCCCCTATTGCTCGCCCCGGACCCCCGCCATAGCACATACCCTCGCGTGCAAGATGCAGGTACCGTCAGGGCCCAGCGGACGCCGGGATTCACATGCCAGCCCATCCACCGTGCCGGAATGTCCTAGAAGACAAGAAAGAGAGGGCAAGGAAGAAGAAAAAAAGAGCTCAAAAACGGGTGATTCTTTGAGAGGCGGTAGGACGGAGATGATTGGTTGGTAGGAGAGATGAATGGCTAGAATACTCCTACCCAGTGATGTGATGTTAATACCAAGCAAACAGGGCGCGCTTAGTGCGGTATGAACTATGGCAGGATAGGTAGGTATGAGTCTAGTGGGAATAGGTTAGACTATCAACACATCAGTAGCGCCTCGCTCTATGCCCACTCTCCTTGGCCATGTTCACTCTGCGTTTCATGGTGATTCGTTAGAACTACTCGACATATAGGTGGGAACCGGCAGTGGAAGGAAGGAAGGTGACGCAGTGGCAAGAGGAAATGTTTTGCAATTTAGAAAGAGGGTTTTTATTGGGCGGGCCCTTCTCTCATGTATCGCTTTCGTGGTATGCACTATACTCGGGCACTCAGTGCATACGGTGCGGTACGGTACGGAGGTAGAATGTCTTAGTCGCCTCCGTGGAGTCGTTCAAAACTGTGAGCTAAGGGGAGGTGTTCTGCTATCTTTGTCCTGCGCTTTTACAGACTGTGTGAGGGCTAATTCCAGTGCGCCTGTGGTAGCCGTGCAAGTCATTTATTAAAACACTGCGCGCTGCGCGATACAGGAACAGCAGAAGTATCATACTAGTACTAGTACATGACTTATATCTGACCGACAATACATCCTACGATACTGTGCAGTGCCAAGAAAGAACACTGTCCGTCTGTTACCGGAGCACTCGGAAGTTCGAACCACGTTGATTCAAGTTAAGATGGCGAGTGTTGTACCACATCTCGCCGCGTGGTACAACCGCTGTCCGAATACAGCAAGTTAAACGACCGCAGCCCCTTTCTGAGGCTTTCTCCCTACCAGCACTCTCTTCGATTATCTTATCTGTCTTCCATCTATATAACCCTGTGAGACATTCCACTCTATTTAATCCACTCCACAGCGCTGCCGTAATACCCCCTCCTTCAAAAGGATCAAGGCTCGTACACAACACCGTTATTGCCACCACAACACCGGTACTCGTAATAACTGCTCTGAAACAACAAACTGTACCGGTGTGGTGCTGCAGGGATGGCTGATCAAAGCTTATTATACCTGACTACCGGTACTCGGTAGCTAACCCTCACTTCCTACTTGCCCCTGTTCTCCAACTACCAGTACAGCACCTTACTTGTGCCAGTGCATCCCTCCTTTGGCAGCACACACGTGCAAGCTCGAACCTTGCGATAGGCATGCATCGGTGGCCTATGGGGAATGCCACTAGACACGTCATGACACATTCGGAGGGCGCGGTGCTTACGCTGCGTACTCGGATGCTAGCACGTACTAGTGCTGTTTGCCTGTACCTTTTGATGATGGATAGTTGGACGTGCGAAGCTTGGTATTGTGCCAGATATCATACTCGCCAATTCGTAAAGCACTGACTCTGGAAATGGGGGTGCTAGGAACCTCAAATTTGAGCGTGGGGTACCGGTTAACATCCTGATGTCCGGATACCGGTGCTTTGCGGATGTGCTCGAGTACGAGTACCGGTATGTGCCGCAAGAACTGGGGATAATTAAACGCCTATCAGAAAATAAGAAAAACCCCGGCGGCTCTAGGAAGGGGAGGGGAGCGCAGGCAGAGGGAAATTGGCGGAAGCTTACCTGAATGAGGGAGGACAATATGGTGGGCCAAATACTCTGGTGAGCTAACGCATAGGAGCAAGCGCCGACCCCCGAGGTCTCGAGTGGGGTCTTGCCGGTCGAAGAGTATTGCCATGCCATATCATGCTGTATGTGTTGGTTTACGTAAGGTTGAGAAGGTGGATGGGGGACTAGGGGGAACAGAGATTAGAAATAGCGAGTGATAAGCTATGAATAACGGGGGGGCTTGGGCAAACATCGAGTGATTTTATCCTGTCCTAATGTTGAGCCGGGGTTGGGGGCGCGGGCAGAGTGTTGTCCTCCTGTTGCCGAATTGAAGCACGGCACCCTCGCATCATAGTAATGATCGCTGGGCCAGTGGATTGACATCTCCAGCGCCCTAGCTCGGGTGCTGTGGTTCTATGGATGTAGAAAATAGGGCGTAGCCTGTGGAGACTTGCTGTGGTCTGTCGGACTTTCTGTGGGGAAGCTTCTACGGGCGATACCTCTAATGGAAACAGTGATTTCAAGGGTTGAATACTATGCTATAGGTATGGGGTAGTCTTCCAGGTCATGCACCGGTAAAAAAGCCAATTGTGTGAAATGGTTTTCCTTTTTGCATTGTATCTGACTATTAATTGCATTATCCTGTATAGTCCCACTATCGGACAGGGGATCACTGCTATATACTGGTATTTAGCAACTCTTTTCAGGCCATTGCTTACTACTTAGACGGCCTCCCGGGTCACCCGGACAGATGCTGATTGGTGGGGCTTGTATGAGGAAACCAGCGGCTGTCAGTACAGTAGCCATAGTTCATCCAATCAAGCCAAGAAAATCACCTGAAAGTCTCTCATTTTGGTGTAGCTGCCCGGGCGAGGGTGGTCTCCGGGTGGCCTGGGAGACCGTCTAAATTTACTCGGGCAGGGTCATTAAAAACCGGAAAACATAACCTTGTGTCTATAGAGAATTGTATGGGATCCGCAGAAATGGTTCTTCACTTTCTAATAACCCCTAAGTACACGGTTGGCAACCCCAGACAAAATCAAAAAATTGTGCGCTGAGAAGTCACAATGTTTACAGTCTTCATCCCCTCCCAGCACCTTAATTATGCCCCCAGCGCCACAAAGTTTTGCCTCTTAGTGATCGGGCAACCCTTCCCTATTCCGCTGGGATCCGGGACGCGGATCGGCATAGGGGTTAATGACAAGCATATCGAGTACCCAGTAAACTTGGATTGGCTACAATATGAGTGTGCAGCGAAGTCAGTCAACATATTTTCTTAGAATTTTCTCAGGGATTGACACAGGCTGGGGAGGGTGCTAAAACCTACAGGCATTTAGGATTTGGGTACAAATTGTGCGTGTAAGGTATTTTTGGGGTGGGGCTCGGGGGGTGAGGTGGTGGTAAGGGAGGGGATGGGGAGGCCTCATCCTTATATAATTTTCACTTTGCCGCTATGACGCACAAGGAGCGCGATTCAGCACCCACCGGTATCTTTTCGTAAAACCCAGGCTCGCGCTAAGGAGGGCCTGTCAACTGTCCTCCGCTGGTTGCTTAATGTGTAGTGATTCAGGGCTCTCTGGTTGAACCGACTGCCCCTAACCTAGCTCCGATCCCACTTTTAGGAAAAGATACCGGCGCGGCCGATATGAAGCCGGCACCCCCACAGTACGAGTAGTGGCCAGCGGGGGAGCAATTTCAATAGATCGAGAGTGATATGTGGGTATGATATGTGATGTGATGGTCACCTCAGTGTGGGGAAGGTATCGTACGGTAACTATTGCTCACGCCTGAGATCTCTACGCGCACAGTACAATACTTTAGGGCTAATGATATCTCGGCACAGACCTAATCCTACACGTTTATTATTCCCGCCATGGATAATAACCCTCTTGGGAGCTGCTTGACACTCACCATCAATAGCCGCTTGGGGGGGATATGAACATGGATGGATATGCAGATTGGCTGGCAGAGATGAATGACATGAACCTCCGGATATCCAGCTACATACTCTGCTTGGCATATGTCCGACTGAATGTTTATTAGCTTGCCGATCACCACCATATGACGGTGTCCGGCTTCAACTCGACCGCGCGAATACTAGTACTAGTGCTGTCGACGGATGTATTCGTCACGTGGGTCTGATAAGAAATTTTTTGGTGAGCTTTTGCTTGTTGGATGTTCCGGTATCTATCGGCCGCACTAGGACTCGGGTGGCCGAGTCGAGGCGTGCTGTAGCAGCATTAGTCAACTGCTATCCAACCGGAGAATGATATCAAGTATCCTTTAGGTGATTGGCCCGCTGATCAATTTCTCTGTCTGGATGCCCGACCGCGGAAGTAAGTTTCCTGCATTAATCACACGCTCTGAATCCTGGGTTTGTTTTAGGCCCACAGTCCATAGTCAGAATACCGGTAATAGTGATATTATTATGATATTGCCACCCACCAAAAATAATTGAACTCTCATAGGCATCGGTGGTAAAGAGAAATACTGTATTTGTGAGCAGCCAGTTTAACTCGCCTTCCTATCCCCAGCACCAGCAAGATATTGAAAATGCTGTGCCACCCCTGTCAGCTTGAGATAGTAAGCAGCTTTTTGTTAATAATATTATGATAAATTTCGCAGAAGTGCAGATTTCAGACGATAACCAACATTGGCTTCATGACCCCGCTTATGCTAGTGGGAAATGCTCCGTTGTTGTTCTAAAACCTCATAGCCATCCATGCCCCGGAAATTGGCAGGGACAGCGTGACATTTTCAATATCTTTCGTGCCAAGGAGATAGTTATCGTTTTGCCCCGAGCTCTGTAGGTGTTTTCCCTCTGTCGGCAGAACGCGTTATCGTATCGGCAACCAAGGCGGCAGGTAGGGGCATGATACTCTTCCTCTAACATTCCCTTTGTTGATACGACCTTCCTATTAATCTCCCAAAATATATCATCACCTGCGCGCATAACATTGTTTCTCCACCTCTATTTAGTTTATCTACAGCACTGGTACCCGCGCTGAATATGTGGATGAGGGGACAGACTTTCGAAGCTTGTTCGGATAATACCGGTGGTCTATGAGAGTCATTTGGCAACTATCTTTTCAATCGAAAATTCCCAAATTTCGAGTGGCTACCGCATACAAATTGTGTCCGTGCATGCCAAGAAACTAGAAATTTCAACCCAGAATTTCGATTTTCCCACTCGATTCGCAGGGAAACTCGCCACTCAAAGAGACAACGACAGCTCACAACCCCCACATACAGCCCCTGGCATAAAATAGTGGTACTCGGGTGAGGGGGGAAATATTGGGACAAGCAGGGGGTAGTGGAATTACTCGAATTGGCGGTTATCTTACTTTTTTGGTTCTTTGATACTCCTTCCAGGGTAGATGCTCAGGTCTCTGCTGCCCCTGCTTGTCCCAATACTTCGCCCCTACCCCTAGTACGTCGACGGCGTAGGAGTGTTTTCTACGAAAATTGAAGCTATGCTACTTTACGCTAAGGCATTTCAGTGATGTGAAGAATAGTGAAAGGTACTAAATAGTGGCTCGTTCAATTAAATAAAAACTAAATCATCCTAAAACATTGCAAATGTGAGCCTGAACCCCTTCCTAAGTGAACTTCAAGATTAAACTTATCCTATACTACGACCTTCTCCAATCTAGTTAGGTACGGTATCTGCCTTGAGGGAGATGCTGGTTCTTACTACCCTATCGCTCCCGGCACCCTGTCAAGTAGGCCAGCCTCAATTTCGTCTTCTGCACTCTTGATGAAATCCACAGATTCAGAATCATGGATGATCACTTGGTGCAACTGGCCCAGGTTAATAGCGCCCTGTACGAGTAGTGTCCTGTAACACCTGCCATTATCACTTTTGCCAATCGATTGGCTCCCCTATTCCTTGTCTTGCCACCCCACCTTTACCCTTTTCTGCAATGCCTGAGTATATTCTAACCATGAAAACCCTGGTCCAGACTCGTTCCGATTTGAACCCTTTACGTACTCTATAATACGCCTGACGCCACACAACCTGAGGTCATCATCTCCTGTTGTGGCCGTTTTCGACCAGAGAGCTTGAAAGGGGGAGATCGATCCCTCTCAGCTGCTTTGGTCACCCACCACATACTCTCTCGGCTCCCTTTCACTCCTCCTCTTTCCTCCTTAACTCACCAGAAAACGCCCCGAATAGGGTCACCATTCATCATCAAATCATGTCGCCCGTCGCCAGCACGCTCGTTTGTTGCTAAAGTAACCCGGTCCTAACAGATCGGTGAACCCTTTGGCCTTAAGCATCTACTCGTGCCCTGCATTGTCTGTCTGTCGAATCAAACAAGGGATCGGGGAAACGGGAAGCAATAGGGTAGTGGTCGCATCCGCAAGTTATTCTGACCTGGCAAATCTCCCTCTCTGGTTGTTTTTTTACCTTAAAACCCTACTTCCTTTGAGTCACGAACGAACAAACCCCGAGGATTTAATCCGAAATTCATATCATAATATCAAGCTTCACTTTCGGCAACTTCTTAACCTCATCGGCGACCCCCCCAAATACATCTCTCGCTGACACCAACCATCGCCGGAGCCATGAAGGTAAGCTGTAATTCCTGCGATATAGGATGCACTAAACATCCCTGGTTACTGTGCGTTTTCAGCGTATTTTTACCCGAGCTTGATCACTGATGTTTATCGCCCTCGACTCAGTTCCTACCTCTTCGCGAACTTGATTCGATCAATCGTGGTCTCGTCTTCGACACTCCTGATTGTCGTGTCGTTGGCGGTGTAGACATCTACACCACCAAGGTCCTTAATTCCAGCCCATGAAATTGTTCGACTGCAGCAGCTCAAGCTAATAATCGCTTTTGCGAGTCAATCCAGGCCGCAGGGGCTGACAAGAAGCTTTACAAGAACATCTGCGAAACTATCAGCACTCGCTATGAAGCCGACCTCCGTCTGTCGGAGTCCTTATCCCCCCCTAACCACGATTCTGATAGCGCTGGCAAGTACCAGTCTACCGCTGTTTACCAAACCCTGCATTCCCCGTTTGGACCTTTGGATCAGATTTCGGCTAGACGCACTTTCGCTTACCTGATTGCTACTCTTAACGCGTCTCATCCTGACTATGACTTTTCTACCACGCTCCGCCCGTCGGATTTCCGTCGCGAGCGTCACATTAGGCCCGTTATGAACAGTTTTAATACAACTTTGTTCAATCTAGGCGTCAACATCTCCAGAGAGCTTCCTAAGATGTGGGAGACAATCGATAAGGAGATGGATCTCTTGAATTGCAATATCTATGCCTATTCTCCCGATGATGTCTCCAACGATCCGTATGGTGACGAAGGGCTCATTTGGTCCACCAACCTCTTCTTCTTCAACAAGCATAAGAAGAGAGTTTGTTACCTCTACCTCAGGGGATTGAGCACCTTGAATCACTCCCCACTTGAGAGGAGTCTTGCCGGATGGGGTAGAAATAGTAGAGTCGGATCCGACGGATGGGACGAGAGCGAAGGCGAAGACTTTAACGACGATTTCATCGAGAGCAAGAGCATCTGGGGCGACGACAACTACGATGATGGCTTTTTCGAAGGGATGGAAGTTTAAGTTTTCACACCAATCATAGTTCCGTAGTTGTAACCGTCCATGGGTAGCCTTGGATGGCGGCATAGCTCTTGATCTCTAAAATTTCCTTATACCTTCATTTTTCTTGCCATCTCTTGACCTTTCTGTTTCCTTGTCCCTTTTTTTCTGTTTTTTTCTTCATTTCTCTAGTTTTCTCGTATTTTTGCCGTGGCGTTTCTTATACCCTCTAGCGGCAGTGGGTTCCGATTCATCAAGAAACGCCTCTCGATATGTTCTCTGTGAATTTTTTCTTCTCCGGTTTGTAGGAATTAGGGATGTGGAGAGTATTTTGGGGCCGGGTTGGGCCGGGTTGTGTTTGGTCGGGGTTTTGGGCGTTATCAATGTTCGGTGAGAGCGTACGTTGGGGGTGGTGGGCGCCTCTGGTGTTTGGTTTGGTTGGTGGTGAAGGGTTGTTTCTGGCGTTATTTTGGGAGCACCGAGTCTTAATTCCAGTGAGAGTGGGATGGAATGAGGGGTTCATTGATCTCGTATATTTCACAAGTAACGCTAGTTTTGCATGTAATAAGGAATTGTCCTGGCTTCCCTTTATTCATTCTTTGGCATTCGTGTTCGGGTGGCGATCACAGCTAGCTACCGGTATTTCAAGTACTAGTACATGCGTGCAGCACTGAACCATGCTATGCCTGTAAATATGCCTGTAATTTTATCTCTTTTTGCGCCTGTGCCCGAGTACTGGGCTATGTAAGAGAACAGCTCTTACATCACAGACACAGTGCGAGTAGGTACGGTAGGGTTATAGTAGACCAGGAGTGTATGTCTCGCCTGACCTTTTCAAAATCGGTACCGATTTCCACAGCGTGCCTCATAATCTCGAACTCGCGCGGCCGAATTGAGGCAGGACACTTTGTAGGGGACCTTCTTCCCCAGGTGGCCGGCCTCGACCCGGCCGCGCGAGCACATTAGCTAGGCCACCGAGACCTGACATCATTTGGTAGACTATGCCAAAAACTCATCCCCCTCCTTCATTCCTATTTATATATCTTTCAACTACGGCCCCGCAAAGTACCCCCCCAATGTGATGCCACCCCGACTGCATCTTCTAAGCGCCTTCCTCCCCCAAACCCGCACCATACGCCTCCCTCTCCACCCTCGTATCACCAACTTCCACACCTCCCGAACGCACTCCCAACCAAGAACCTACCACCTGTAGCCAATTCTTCCAGCCCCACCTCATTCCCACAGCCTAAAACTAACAAGTCTCAGCATCCGCTCGACCGATACCTTCCACGCCCTCCTCCTGACACACACCGCTTCTTCCACACCACTAATCACCTACTGGACAACAAGATACTGCCCAACCTGCCGCGCCGTGAAGCCATTCTTATGGCGCGCAGTAGAGAACTCGAATGAAAAGCTGGGCCTAGTAGAAGTGGAATTGAGCGCTTTGGGGGGGTATGGGGGAGTTGGGGTTGCGGTATAGTGTACGCTTCCCCTTCTTCCCCTTCTTCCCCTTTCCCATTCCGGGCGGGAATGATATGGATGGGGGTGGGGGTGGGTTAGTAAAGTACCGACGATAATAGTTTTTGTGCGGGGGGAGAGTATGGACGAGTGGAGGGTTAGGCTGAGGATGAAAGGGTGAAGGGAAGGGTGTTGGAGAAGTTTGTGGAGGAGATTGGGAGGGAGGGATGTAAGAAGGGGTGGGGAAGTGGTGGTGGAGGATTTGGGGGAAGTCGTCTTGGGTAGAGGTTTCGATATCCGAAAGAGAGAATGGGAGGGAAATATAGGTGTTCTATCTAGATCTTAGAGTACCAAGTCTGTGGGTTATACCGTATTCGCAGAGACAGGTTCTCCCGACGAGAACGAAAAAACGTGCCCCACCCCACGAAGAGCTCCGTTCGCAAACAGCAGATAGCCCGTCTCCACAAAAAGCCACAAAAGTTATTCTTGCACCAGAATCCCCGGAAACAACAATTAAAGAACCCTAGAGACTCACAACTCCCCTACCCTCCTTCACAAATCAGAGCTGAGGATCTGTGGTACTAGGATATACCATACCATGGGGTATCTAGTATCCCCCTCGGAAGACATAAACCGCCCGCGTGAAATCTCATTACCTCGTCAAATCACAGTCGATCACTCGGTATATCTCTATACTCAAGACTCCCGCCTGGAGGCCAGACAACGCACCTGAACAGCTATCACGACGAGCCATGGACATTGCCCAAGATACTCCCCTGTTATTGCACTTTCCTGTGTACTAGTGCCTGACGGGACTGGGCAGGCTATTACGAACCCCATCCAAAATATTTCCTTCCCGGACCAAACCTCCCTTTTGCCAGCATTGATGCTCCTATTATCTGGCGAACTGTTATAGTTATGGCACCTAGCGTCCCCATAGCGGCCATGAGCTAGCTGTTGAAAAGCACCCGCTATTCTGTATCGACGCAGTTCCTTTCTCAAGGTAAAATACATGGCAGAGGTCAAGCGATGCTCCGAGTTGGAATCTCCTAATCGGAATCTCTGTGAATTCGCTACACCCTACTCCACTCCACCCCCCCCCCCCCCCCCCCACTCCACTCCACCTACCAGGCTACTAGTAATCAGACTTGCGACCACTTTCCAGAAACCAATTTAAACCCCCAACCAACCGGAAAAAATGGAGGGGAAAACAACACATCCCAAACAGACACGCAGAAGCGATTGCCACTTAATAAAACCCTTTCACACGTATAGGAAGAAAAATAGCAAGAGAAAGCAAAAGGATATTTTGTATGATATCCTGTTCATCAATGGACACGAATCCTGCTCAGCGATTGCTGCTCCAATCATTGGCAGGGTCCATATCCTGTGAATATTAAGTATCATATTATTTTCAGAGTATGGTTCATGCCATTCAAAACGTGCACCAGATTTTCAGTGCTTTTTAAAATAGAAAGGCTCTACAGCCAATCACATTATTGGGCAAAAAAAACCTCAGAAGTATAGAGAAGAGGGTGGAGAACAA
>Ga0307509_10002723_pt1 | contig 28176 bp, 25 predicted proteins | sample 10_EM_MG_FD_202245 | JGI IMG/M metagenome (GOLD analysis project Ga0307509, IMG submission 202245) | Populus trichocarpa ectomycorrhiza microbial communities from riparian zone in the Pacific Northwest, United States - 10_EM | ecosystem: Host-associated > Plants > Roots > Unclassified | place... | reverse complement strand
ACGTCTGCCCCCTCCCCCCCCCCCCTCCCTTCCTCCGTCATATCTGTCTTGCTAACTTCTATAGTGAGTACGAAATTGCCGAACTGGAAAAATACGAATTCTCCGCCGGCCCCCTCTCAATTTTGCAAACCGCCGTTCGTTCTCACAATCAAGTCCTTATTTCCTGCCGCAATAACCGCAAGCTTCTCGCGCGTGTAAAGGCATTCGACAGGCATTGCAACATGGTTCTCGAAAACGTTAAGGAGATGTGGACTGAGGTTCCACGAAAGGCCGATGGGAAGAAGGGGCGGCCTGTCAATAAGGATAGGTTCATCAGTAAGATGTGAGATCCCTTTCACATGTTCGTAATATCTGGGAGGCTAATGTGGAGATAGGTTTTTGAGAGGTGATTCGGTCATCCTGGTGCTGTTGAGTTAGGTGGGTTAGGGCCGGAATAGCAGTGTAGTTATATTATTAAAGCCTGCGATGCACCGATGGCTCGGGGAACCGGGCTTGGTGAATGATAGTGTCTTGGTGCTTTGATGAGAATATATTTTTTGTTTGTGATAGCTTTGCCGAAATTGTTCGCACAGGGGCTTTACTTAATTTTGCTTAAGCAATTTTGAAAATAGTTTTGGTAGACGCGGTAGGCCATCGCTCGAGTAAAACTCTGTCCCAAACATCTGGAAACGTTGCTAGAAGACTGGAGCACTTGTAACGGGCATCGCAGGGTTAGGGTTTTTTATTCGTTTCGTGCAGCTTCGTTTACCTATGCAGCCGCCGGCCAAATGATTGAATCCCTCTATTTTACTAACATCCCTTCCATAAATATCTCAACTCCTTTTGCACAATGGACGACCTCACAGGGCTCGCATGGAATCCTTCTTCCTCTTCTTCTAGACCACCACCTCCACTAAAACCAACATCTCCAGCTCCGCTCAATGCACGGCCGTCTCCCCTATCCTCACGCACGGTTTCTCCCGCAAATGCCGGTACAAAGCCTCCGCCGACAGGCGATAGCTTTAGCAATCTCGTCTCCTTTGGCCGGAGCAAAGCAAATGACAGCAACATGACACTGCAAGAACGCCAGAAGCAGCTACAAGAGCGGAAGGCCAAGGAGGAGGAGGAACGGCGGAAGCAGATGGACGCCTTGTTTGGCGACAGCCAAGCGGGAGCGAATGCTGGGTTTTGGGATTCCCTTGAGACCGGGAGGGTGTCTCCGATGCCCGCGAAGAAGGTAGATGACGATGAGGAGGATCTTCTAGCGGCTTTCAATGCTGCTACCCCGGTTGACAATAGTTCTTATTACCCACCGCCAATCGGGAGTGGAGTTTCGACACCTCTACCCTTGGATCCTGCCCCCATTGTTACGGTCGATTCTACAAACTCTAAAAAAGGCTCGAGTAATAATATAATGGATCCGTTTGATCTTGACAATTTGCCTTCCAGGGATCCATCTCCGTTCAAACCGCAGCACGGCTCTTCCGGCGCATTCGGTGACGACGATATCCTCGGGGATCTAGGGAAACCAGTTGAAGCGCTACCACCCAAACTCTCGCCAAGGATGGAAGGATCCCCTCTTCCGCTGCCGGGGGGTGATCCACGGGACCCCGCGATTGCAGAAATCGTGGACATGGGATTTACGGTTGCGCAGGCTAAGAGGGCACTCGCAGAAACGGATACTGGTCTTGATGTTACGGCTGCGGTGGGTTGGCTTTTGGAAGATGCACATAGCAAGAGCAGGCCTGCATCTACGAATCCGTCTGGCTCCAGAAGCAGTTCGCAGGCCAGGCAAGAGAGAAGTCCAGACCCCCCAAGGAGACGGAGGGAGGATAGTGGGCAACCGGCATGGATGAGGGATGGGAACGGTGAGACACAGGAGAAGGATATCGGACAGATGGCTTCACAGATTGGTGGAACATTATTCAAATCTGCTAATAGTCTTTGGAATACGGGAAAAAAGAGGGTTGGGAAGGCAATCGCGGAGCTTCAAGACGGGAGTACAAATGATGGAGGAGACCCAAACATCCCAAGGTGGATGAGAGATGCGCAGCAACACCAACCAGAGGCCGCAGGGCCCAGTGAAAAGCAAGACAGGACCAGGTTTGCTGAGGAAGACATGAGGCCTGCGAGACCAACACAGAGAGAGAAAGCTCCGGAGCCATTACTAACTGAGGAAGCTCTCATGCTCGAAGCTGGCAGTGGACCCCCACCAAGGAGAAGGCAGGGAAAGGATAACCCTTCCAGGGCCCTCTCTGAGAAGGAACAAATTCAACTGCAAAGACAGCAAGCTTTCGAAGCCGCAATTCGCCAGAAGGAGCAGGAAATGCGAGAGAGAGAACGGCCTCGCCAAACTCCATCGCCAGCGGCCTTTATCCCCAACAGCAGCGATAGGGTAGCGAAGTTGACTCGAGGAGCAGTAGAGGATAGCGCAGTTCAGTATGTTTCGAAGAACCGACGAAGACCACCACCTTCATCTTCCTCTGCTAGATCAAGTCCGAAACCTGCGACGCCTGAGCCGCCAACAGGAGACTTTCTGTTTGGTGGCCCCAGTGCACCGAGAGCGCCGTCTCGAAACCCTTTCCTACAGCAGCAGCAGCAGCAGCAGCAACGTCAGACTCCCTCACCAGCTCCCCAGCGCCCAACCCCCAGTGCAACTACACCAATTATCACTCGCCCAACCGCGAATCGTCAAGAGGTGCCGATATCACAACAGGCTCTCCAAGCATCCTCCGTCTCTCGCCAAAAAGGCACCGACTCTTTTAAACGTGGAGACTACCCCATTGCCCTAACCCACTACACCTCCGCATTAAACCCAATACCCCCACAACACCCAATCCGCATAATAATCCTCTCAAACCGCGCCCTCTGCAACCTCAAGATCGGCGATAGCCGCGCGGTAGTAGCAGACTGCGACGAAGCACTCGGAATAATCGGACCCAGCAATGGCGAAAGCGAGACCATCACGCTAGAAGACGGGACAAAGAAGGACATGAAAGAGCTGTTTGGGAAAACACTCACCAGGAAAGCTGAAGGATACGAGCACATGGAGAAGTGGGCTGAAGCACTAAAAACCTGGACACAGGCCGTAGAAGCCAGCGCCGGCGGAGCGATCGCGATATCCGGGAAACGCCGCTGCGAGGCCGCCCTGCAGCCGAAACCCGCACCGAAGCCAAAGCCTGCTGCTGCTCCGCCCACCACCCGACGCTCTCCTCCGCGCTCATCGCACAGTGGCGGCAGTGGGGAAGCGGCACGTGTAATCGCCCTCCGCCAAGCAAATACCGCAGCAGACAAAGTCGAAGAAGAAAAACTAGCTCTCCACGATAAAGTGGAAGACCGGGTGAACGCCTGGAAATCCGGCAAGGAAGGTAACTTGCGCGCCTTGCTAGCGAGTCTGGACACTGTGCTCTGGGAAGGGAATGGGTGGAAGAAGGTTGGCATGGGGGAGCTGTTAATGCCGAATAGGTGCAAGATTGCGTACATGAAGGGGATTGGAAAGGTTCATCCTGATAAGGTAGTATTCCCCCACCCCCCTGCCGTGACAGTGCGTGAATGGGTATGGGTGGATGGATGAACTTGGGGGGCTAACGATGGGGCAGATTTCACTGGAAGCGACGACGGAACAGAAGATGATTTCTTCGGCGGTTTTCACCCTGCTGAATGAGGCTTGGGATAAGTTCAAGGCGGAGAACGGGCTGTAAAGGGTGTTGTGGATTTAAGTAGAGGTTATAGATTTGTTTTAGCGCTGGTTGGGCTGGTTGGTTAGTTGATGGGCGGACTGGCTCGATCAATTGGCCAAGTCCATGGTGGTTTGTATGCAGGTGAGCAACCGCGATAGTACTTGCTGCAGCCAAAAATCAAGCCCCAGTATTTCTTGTACTACAGACAAGGGAGAGGAAGACATAAAATGAATACTAAAACAGTATATACACACTCTCGCCACTGAATAGAAACCAGTTGATCTGTGAAAGGATGCTAAAGCATAAACCTCCACCCCCTGCCCACCCTCCCCTCCATAGCCTCCTTCCTATCCCTCTCTCGATTCGCCCTTTTAAGCCTCCACCTCTGCACCCCAACAAGCAGCCCAACCGCCACCATCGCAGCACCACAAACCGCCATTCCACGAACATAATACGGCCCCTCATCCTCCGGATACAACCTAGTCCCCAGCAACGGCCCACACTGACCCACAACCTGTAATATCGCCATTCCCGTGCCGCGGCCACTCTCGCTCTCGGAGTTATTCACGTTCCATACCATCACCAGGGCGATCGCCGAAAATATGCCGCCGGCAGCGAGGAAGATGGAGACGTACTTTACCGCGAGGGCACCCGTCGCATTCTCCTGCAGCCAGGTCGACGCGGCGCCAGAGGATATCCATCCGTTGAATGGATCCGCGGGCGCTTCCGAGTCGAGGCTTGTGATTGCTGAGGCTAGGGAGGATTGGATGTGGGAGGTTGCGGCCAGAGTGAAGTACCCAAGGGAGGCTGTTAGGCTGAGGATTAGGATTGGGTAGGAGCGGCTGCGGAGGCGGTCGGAGAGGTAGGTTGAGAGGAGGACTAGGAAGAAGGCGAAGAGGTAAGGGGGTGCGGAGAGGGCTTGGGCGCGGATGGAGGTGTAGCCCATGCTAGATTCACCCATTAGCCTAGCTTTAGAGCGCGGGGGGGGGAGGTGGGGTTTACTCTTTAAGTATAGTCGGCAGAAATACAGGCAGGGATGAGAAAGATACGTTACAGAAAAAGTACATAAACTATCACTCGTTATATTAGCTCCCGTCAACCTAGAAGCCCTAATGACGCCTACCGCAGTAACCCAATTCCCCACATCTTTTATCGCATGCCACACCTGACCCCATCTTACACCACGGCCTTCCTCCTCGCCCATAATAACTTCCTCCTCATCATCCCCATCTCTAACAACTAGCAACCGTCGCCTGGCAATCTTCTTCTGCTCAGGCGTCAAGAACCCAGCGTCAGCCGGGGAGTCCGGAATCCGATAATACGAGATTATAGCCATGACCATCGACGGGAAACCCTCGAGTATGAAGAGCAGTCTCCATGGGGCGATAGGAGAGCGTATGGAGGTGATCCCATATGCCAAGAAACCCGCGTACGCTGTTGCCAATGGCGCTGCAGAAACGAATAGGCCCGTGCGGAGGGCTAACTCCTGCTTCACTGTTAATATACAATCTCTTGATGGGATAGACGGGGGGAGCTACCTCACGGCGGTAGAAAAACGAGAGGTAAAATGGTACACCTGGAAGGTTAGAGGAGTGATCCATTATGATTTGTGCAGCACATACCTGGCCCAAAAGCAGCTTCTGTGATACCCAGTAACGCGCGTAGGACAAGCATAGTCCCCCAATTGATTGCTAACCCTTCTGTGTTTCGCTACAACATTAGATGTAATTCCCAGTAGTCGGGCCGAGTGGTAACTTACGCATGCATGCTACGAAGCCCCAGCTGTCCCTTGTCAGCAGTAGTTAATAGTTAGGAATTGGACGGGGGAGGTACCCGGCGACGCAGAAGGCAATGTATATATGCGCTGGGAAGACTTTCCAGCAGAGGGTCATCCACTCGAATGACTGTCATTCATTAGCCAAGCCTCGGGGTATCGGGTGGTATATAGGGAATCAACAATGTAGGTCAGATAGAACGCCGTAAGCAACCACTCGTAATTATCACCTTCAAGCCCAAGATCCTCTGTCATCCCGGCGATGCGTGCCTAATCCCATCAGCACGTTCCACTCACTCACTCACTCACTCAACCCCCCATAATCGTACCCCCCAGTAGGACAATCCCGGTGGAGTACAAATAACTCACATTCCCAATATCTAACAGGACAAAAAAAATTAGAACAATTCCAACCTTGCTGAGAAAGGAGAAGAGAACCTACTACTTCGATCCAAAAAACTCAACATATACAACACCGCCAGAAACAGCACCAAGCACCAATCCAACCGGCGAACAACTGCCCTTTCCTGTGCGGCGCTATAAAAAAACTCCTTCTTTCCCCGTCTCCTCTCCCGCATTCGGATGGAGCCCCCCTCCTCTCCCTCTCCCTCACTCTCCTGGAAAGTCTCGTACAGCACATCCTCCCGTTCCCTCCGCCCACTCCGCCGTGTGGATTCCTGCCCGGGGATTAACGCTCCACGCTCATTGTCCTCATTGTTGTTGTCTTCGTCATCTTCGGTTGCGGTGGGGGCGCGGGACAGGGTGCGGAGTTTGTAACCTTCTTCTTCTTCGGCGGCGCTCGAGAATTGGTCGTTCGAGGAGGCTGGTGAAGGTGGGGAGCTAGGAATGGTGGTGCCGGCGGGGGTGAATGTTAGGTTTAATGGGGTGGCCATCTAAGTTGATTCCGGAGAGGGTGGGGCGGAGGACATTTGCAATGGAAGCGCGTTTCGTTTAAGGGACTTTTGGGTAGAATGTTATGTGAACAGCAAGTTCTAGATGGATCGCTTGGATGGTTTGGATGGATGTGTTGAACGGTGATGCGTTGGGGGTTCCGGGCTTGGCGTGGGGAGCTTTGCGTTGCAGCTGGCAAGATGGGGGGCGCGATTTATTATTTCTACCGGATTTCGAGTGATAATATCCTGCCCACTAAATCTATGGCTGCATAGCTTCACCAGTTTAATCTTGATTTCCATTCTTCATCTACATAGCGGAGATTCTTGAACGTAACAACCAGTATGCGGTGAAAAGCCTAGGCTTCCAATCCTGCAGCGCTGGAGTTCTACCAGTACATACTGTAGCTAGGAATACCATGCTTAGGCGTTGTGCCGGTTTACCCAGGAGCTGACGCTGGTATCCAAGTTGAGGAACACCGGTACTGTATCACAATTCCATGAACGAGAGGCGGAGCTTTCACGGGCTGTCTACAAAGGCACTGTACAGCTCCCAAGTTTTGTATGTTCCACAGGGGGTAAGGGCAGCAAACCTCGCTTGTGGAACATATGATACAAAACTTAGGCGCTGTACCTCCGTACGACAGTCCCGGGTAGCAAAAGAAAATATTGGCCTCATTTCCCTTCTGTTCCGCCTCCTCACAAGCTCGCAGACACAAGGAATATTGCTATCTCCAGGAAACAACCCTGATAACAGATATATAGATGTGAATGAGGCCAAACCCGAGCAAGGAGAAGAAGGGGGACGTCCAAACCTCAGGCCACCCGCGAGTTCAATCATTACACCTTATGGCTCGATAAATTCACTTTAAACAGCACCGAATGGTATTCAATAGCTTCAAGGCAAAGAAAAAAGCTCCACCTAGGATGCCAAAGATGGAATTCTCCAATACCGGTACTAAGTTATCTTACACTAACCCCCAACCTAGCCATTCAGGTGTAAATACTCTCAGTCCAAGCGTTAACTTGTAACCCCTTCTCCGCCAACTCCTCCTCCTCCAAGAAGGACAGCGGCATCCAAACCAAGTGCCCCCTAATGCTCCCTAGTTTCTCTCGTACTTGCTCGACGGTAACGTCGTGTCCAACGACCAGATGCCCGCTCTTCACGTCTCCGCTGCGGGGTAGGAATTGATCGTAGTCCTTCCATGTTCTGACTGTTTTCTGTTAGTTTACGATAGCAAGACAAGTAGAGATAAATAGAGGGCGTACTTGTTTCGTCGGGATCACAGTGGAAAAGCTCCCTGTAGACCTCGGTGTTATGTGATGCGTTTCCGGTCCACATCTCCCATAACTTTTCATTCAGCGGATCAATTACTAATTCGCCTTCCTTGCTATTTTCGTCCCATTCATTACCCCCATGCCCTGGTGGGTGGGCATTCGGGTCCTCCATTGCATCCAATGATTGGGGTGGTAACAACCCGAGGTGTTCCCGCCACAGGGTTCGTCGGAGGGTAGTCGCGAACCTAGCTGCACGGTACTCTTCTCCATTCATTCGGGAGGCCATAGTATCTTGATCTTCAACGATTACCGCAACCTCACTATCGTGATCCCCAAGCTGTGACCGATCATTGATATTCGCGGACCCAACCAGCGCAACCATGTCGTCGATGATCAGCACTTTGGAATGCACGTATAACTCTTCGTTGATAAAGTTCTCCTTCTCAGAACCCTCTTCTTCGGACGAAAGCTCTGAGGTAACGGTATCACCACCAAGCATCGCATCCTTTGCGATCGAATCAGGCTCATTCAAGAGACCTTTCTTTCGGGCCTCCTCTTCGAGCTTCTCGAATCCGCCCTTTTTCTTACTTAGCTCGCGTCTGCATTCAGCCCCCCCGCCAGAATCAATTGAGCCATCAGCGTTGGTATCATCCCATCCTCGCCCTTGTGTGGCTGCCCTTTCACCCATAACCTCCGCAGCATGGGCACGCTGGAGATGGGCATACGACACGCCCGCTTTCTTTTCAGTCTCTTCGAGGGCCTTAGACTTAGGGAGCCGGTCGTAGATTCTTAGATTAAAGAAGAAAATGTATTGCTTTGGATCAATGTCTTGTTGCTCAATCATTTGCATGATGGAGTGCTTTCCACGGCATATAGACTTGTACTGGTAGTCAATTATGGCACGAGTACCGGTCGCTGCATTATCCCTCAGGTCACCCGGAAACCCAGGAATCGAAGGAATGACGACGATAACTCTGAATTTCCTTTTTTCCTTCGCAGCCCTGACCACTGCATCGACAATTGCGCGTCCGATGGTGTTACGAATGGGTGCTTGGTCCTCACCCGTCGCTGTAATGAAGAATTGATTCTCAATGTACACGTAGTGCTGAGCCTCGCTGATGAGCTTCTTGTACGCGCTAGCTATGCTATCCTCTTTCAGAATTCCATGAGACCAATCTGCGGCTGATCGGACAAGTTGTACCTGACAGGAGCCTTTGGGTGAGTGATCTGTAGAATCACTATAGGGGTGAAGTGGGTGTTTGACGTATCCTCCCATAGGAAACCGCGGATGTGAAACTCCAAGAATGTCCTTCGGGGAATAAGCGAGCTCGATCCAAGGATATGAAGTGTGTCGCTTGTATTTATCACGTTTAACAAAATTCCACCGCTATTCAATTTTAGCGATGATTCTAGTGATACCTGCTCCGATAGACCTACACTAACGAAATGCTCCGCGAGGTCCAGAGCTGCAGGTCCAACAAATCCCAGGCTCACATCATGCCATGGCATTCGTCCATAGTCTTTCTTATTGAGCTGATTCTGCTTCCAATCTTGGACGTCATGAAAATCCATGACTCGGTTCTACCTAATTATCAGCTAGGCCCCGTAAGTAGGTTGGGAGATGTGGCTCACGTTATTAAAGTCCTGGCCGGGCCAGATTTCGTTTTTAACACCAGTAGGGTGCATATCAGCCAGCGGATGTTGCTTCAAATCCCATCTTCCAAAACACAAATCTAGGCCTCCGGCGAATGCAACTCTGTGGTCAACCACAATGAGCTTTTCGTGATGAGCCTGTGGTAGATTTATCATCAGAGCCGAGTCTCCCATCTCGAACTAGGACAAAACAAACCCAATAAAATGTCATATCGGCTGCATGTTCAAACGGCGAATGGTCCGGGTGCCGCATAACCACGATGTTCCCATGTCCCGGACAACCCCTGGGGCACAAATTTTCCAGCACAGATTTAGTATGTGCGCTATCGCAGGTCAGCGCTTGGGAGACCTGATTGATGTTAGCCAGAGTTCTATCATAAAAGATTGGATAAGTAGAACTACCTCTTTATAAACAATAACGTAAATCTTCACACCAGCCTCTGCTCTCCTCTTCAAGACTTTATCAAGCCGCCACTCCATATTGTAATACGGTGGCCGTCGGAGGAACTATGCACATTAGCTCTCTGCACAAGTTCACCCAGACATACCGCAGCGCACTCACTAGCTCGGGAGAAAGCCACCAATCCGCAATGTAAATGGTCTCCCGTGCGTTATCTAATGCCATGGAGACAGCCCAAAAGTAGTCCTTCCCATCTATATACCACTTGACTCCATTTCCTATCTTAGGTCCAGCAAAGCTGTTAAACCTATTTCCCGACATAATTTGCTTCCTCTTTTCGTCCACAAGCTTCTCGTGCAGTTCATCATGACGGTGATTTCTATTGATCAGGTTCCCGTATTTTCCCAGGCGGTTCTTGAAGTTCACTATTTGGACAATCAAACCGAAAATGCGCAGAGAGCGAACCCGCTGTTGAAGCTTGTGAGCTTTAGGACCAGATTCGGTCACGTTTTCAGGGTGATCCCGGAGGTATGTTTGTGCCGACATAGTAAATGATGGGACAAGAAGGATAGGGTATGTACGAGTACATTCTCAGGAGGGGGAGAGCTCCTTATGTATATAGCACTCAACACCGTTTTCTGTTTAAATTTAATCCAGTTTTTCCCCGGGCTACTTAATTTCTCCTCCCCCCATGCCCTACCCTACCTTCCTTGATTGCACCAGAGTAATAGACTCTACCTCTCAGAGTGTTTCGTCTGCCCATCCCGCAACACTCTGTCCGTACTTGGGTACTCTCCTCGGGTAGACGGCGACTGGAGGAATGACATCATATCTGCCAAGAAACGCCCCTAGCTTAGCGATCATTGACCATTCAGAGAAGCTTTGTGAGAAACCCCTGTCTTTCGCTTAATCCTCACCATCTTCGCGATGGGAACTTTGGCTTAAGGGTTGCCGCCACGAATAACTTCTTCTCCCCATAATGGTACCGGTAATCGTACCGGTACTCCCAATTGCCTGACGTTTGTAAAAACGACTGCTATTGCATACCACCAAAATCCTGAGGCTCTGGTCGATTTTTTGCCCATATGAAATAGCAGTCGTTTTTACAAACGTTAGGCAATTAGGAGTACTGGTACCAGCACAGATTGGTCTTGCAAACTAATTCACAAATAAACCTTACAATGCGAGAAATGCCTTTGGTTTTCTCCAATTAGAGGCAACTATTCGCAAAGGGAATACCGTAGAGCTATGGCACGGCAGGGGTGCCGCAAGTCACGCCGGTAGCAGAAGAACGCCAGTTCAACCCTTGAGGTCCAAAACTCTGGCTGAGCCCATGAAAGCAGGAAGATAATGTAGCTAAAAATCTGTTGATTCTCTAATCCCCTAAACTCGAACCCAGGCAGTTATAACCCGAGCCAACAGCTCGCCCCCGCAGCCCCTTACTGGATAGCATCTCATCTAGAAGCCTTGTTACGACTACCTCATATTGCCGGTATACAAACTCGTGGGATTAGGATCAACAGTGAGAGTCTAAAAACAGGTCAGTGAATTAAGAGATGAGGCTCTCACCTCGGTTTCCACGGAGTATCGTATTCTTACCGCTCTTCCACCGGGCCCGCTAGGTATCACGAGGTAGAGATCCCTTAGTCATTACCACACTTCCCAGCAACTCAAAGCCCACCAAACCTCCCACCTTCCGGCCTTGTTGAGCTTCATCAAGCACTATTCCCCTGAAAACCAAAAGAAGTAACAAGATATCAAAGTGCGGGAATCATGTATCTTATTATCTTCTGCAAAGCTGAAGATCAACTTCCCCTACAGCTGCGACAAGTTAGCCGCCTTTGCCAACTAAGAGGGAGGAAAAGACTAACGACTGCAAGCAGCCGCACTCGAAAATTTTACCAAATCAAAGATTCGCCGCCGGGAACCTTCGCCCAGTCGCCGCCGGTCATCTGATCCTCCCTGTTCTCAACGATGAATTTGGCAATGGTCAAGATGAAAGTTTTCCAAGACCAATCGGGGTGGAAGTGGATCTTGTGCTCTTTGAAGAAATCAAGGAAGTTGGAATGATGTCACCCGGTGACGCGAAGTACCAATAGACGACTGAAGTGGGACGCTTAGGATTATGGTAGTAGTGGCAGTGGCGGCATTGTTGGTATTGACAGTAAGTTTGACCATTGCAGTTTCGTTGGAATGGGGAGGGGGTATTAATGCTGTTGGTATTCGTGGTGGTTGGGTTGGTGACAGACGGTGATGCTGGTTATTGGGAGTGGGAAGCTTGAGAGTTACTAAAACCTTAGAGCAGGATGCTGTTTTTGCTCGTGTGGTATTAGCACGGTTGGCAGCACTCCTTCTCTGCTCATGCTTCAGACGGTTAAGATAACTATTAGCGGTCGGAGGAAACTATGGAAATAATAATTACTACTAGTTTGACCTTTTTTCCTAGTAGACATTTATCCACAAAATTACAGGTCTCGTATACCGTTTCAATGGTCACGACAACATATCTCTCCCTTGCTAGCTTCAGCCTTAATAGGTTTCTGCCAATGCGGGCAATGTCATGAACACTAAGAATAGTCACTCTATCTCCCATCTCCTTCCTAAGAATCCCTATATTGGACGTACCCTTCATTAGATCAATGTCCGCCACCGAAATCCGATTATAGACAACGGTTCCGATACACGGACACTCGACCAATGGAGTTAGAAGGGATGACAGTATGTCGCTATCCGCACAGATCACTGCTGACTCTATTGCAGTTATCATGTCTGTCAAAGTATGCTGTCAGACTTTTGTTGTGTACAGTAGCAACTAGAAAACATGCAAATGAGGCAGCATGGCTGCACTCTAAAAATTTATTCATAACAGGGGGGAGAAGATAATGACACAAAAAACCAGAATGGCTAACCTAGCCCGGCCAAACACATACAACCCGCCTTTCTCATCATCTTCCTAACCATTCTCATCGCATTAACCTACCCAGCGTAGCCCCCAAATATCGGGCTTTCTTCTCAACCCCTCCACAGGTTTCATGTTTCCGGTCACCCGGTTCAACACATTATCTTATTTCTTGTTCCCCAATTCATCCAAAAAATCACATCTTTGTCTACAGGAAGACCTTGGACCTGGCCTGAGTGGACCCTTTCCGCTGCATAAGAGCAATCTCCCTCGAAGACGTTACAGTTTGATTGGAACGCTTCTCAGCACCAGAAGGTACAAATGAGCAAACCGGCTCAGAGGGGCTGGGAGGAATCGCTCCGGACGTCTGCCACTAGGTAACATAGATAGCATAGGAGACACAGGACAGCTTGTACTTGTTGCCCACGCAATGGTGTTGGGCCAAAGACTTAGGGACCCTGGACGCCAATCTAAATAGATAGCGTCCACCCATGCTGCTTGCGCTTGCTAAGGCCCGCCATCGCAGGCATGATTTGGCCCCGCGGGTCCTAGACTCACACTAAATCACTCGTTATCCTATTTGGTTGGTGACTTATCACTTGAGGTGGGGCTAGTAGATAGGTTTAAGTCGATGCCCTATTCGCACACGAGAGAACGCTAGTGGATATAGTACGTTTTGTCAAGAGCCCGGGGATCAAGATTGGTGATAAATATCTCACAACAAAAGCCTGGCTATGGTGTAATGATGGTTGGGCTTCACAGAAGAAATCTTTTCTGCTGGTATCAACTACCCGGCCTCTTCGCGGGGCTGTGGGGTGAGATAGAGGCACTCGCTTATTGAGCCCATATGCCGAAAGGCACTGAATGATTAGTCCCTTGACCCTTACACCACTACCCCAACGCTCAGCAAGTGCACTGAGATTTTATAATGCAATTATTATTATTAAATCCCTATAGCAAGTATCATACCTCTCGGTATGGATGCCCCAGAGGCCAACCCGTGAAAGGATTCCTGGGCTGTGCGAAAACTTCTCCCCTAACCCCTGGATGTGGCAAGCAATTCACGTACTGGATTGGACAAGCTCTTCCTGCCAATTTTCCTTACCCCGCCTCCGTCCCCGGATTGAGAAGGCAAACATGGGGTAAAACAATAGATGAACTCTCACGATCCCATCCTTCAAGACTGAACTCGAGGCTTCATGGGCCTGTGGAAAGCACCTCATTGTGGGATAAAACCGCCATCATGATGGCTAGAGCCCTACTGCTGCCTCCAGTCCTACCCTGGCGGCACTGAGTGGCAGAGCAAGGTCTAAACCAGGATTTTTTGTGCTCCGTGCCTGGAATTTCCATGCCACTTCCTAGGCCTAACTTTGGTAACATTAGGCGGGCTCTCAGGTACTTTTTCAGTCTTACCGGTATTGCATGGATGGCAGAGGATTTTGTAAGTTCGGAGGACTGGGGCATCATAGCTACTAGATGATTTCGGTTAGAGAACATGTCTAATCACCTTCAACTAACTTATTGCAGTTCTCTGCTCACCAATGGTATTCCCTGGCCTTCTACCCGCCTAAAGTCAACGTATCCTAGCCCGAACTTGGTGAATGTCTCTACTTCTTATTGACATAAAACAAAATATCCAAAACGGGCAGGAACACCCGAGATAATCACCGGATAGCATCCTTGCAGCACGCGACTTATCCCCAACCTCTCAAATTCCATTATAATAGTCTGCCCCCAGGAGCATTGCTGTCAACTCTTGTGAACTTTAACTCTCGTGAACTTTATACCCAAATAGCGGGGCATCCGCCTTGGGAATAGAGGATCAAACCACACACCCACAGATAGGCGATGATAGACAGTGTGGGATCTATCAGACATTAGTAATTGGATGTGTCCTTATCCACCTAAGGAAGCACCAAGTGGCCCAGCGAGTTGTGTCCAGTGATCAAAAACCCCAGGATTGATCGTGTGGGCAAGGACTAGCAACCTGTTCCTGAATCCTCACTTGAGAACGGTAGCGAGAGAAGAGAAAGTGGGGTGCCGGGGTAGTAGAACAACTCTGATGCCAGACAACCCAAACCTTCTTTACGGAGCACGGGGCGGTAGTCTAGCTTTTGCTGTCAGAAGAAGCGAAAGAGTCTTGTGCCTCCCACCCAAGACGAAAATGCCAAGGCCAACCAGCAAAAAAACCCGACCCGGCTGGGCTGCTCTGGTGGTTTGCAGAGACTGTGAGCTGGCAGTTCGCCTGGCTCCATTCGGGGTGATCCCGGTTTCCAAGGGAGTTTTTCATTCAAAATCGAGAGACCCAAGTCCGATTACTTGCTGGAAGTTAGTGCCATAGGACAATAGTGTGGGGCACGATGTTCGAAAGCGCGAGGTGGCGGGTTACGGCAGACCAATAACGAAGGACGGTATCATAATAATGGCCGTCGTATGCTAGGATCCAGGATCCGATCCCGCCGCTCAAGCCCACACCTAGTTCAATTCGATATCATACTGACTGTGCCCACACCTGGGGAATCGGTGGGGCATCACCAAATCAGGAAAACCAGCTAGAAAGTCCTTCAACTCTGGAGCTCTACCATTGGCTCTTAAAGCACCCGACCGGTACTGGTAGATAACAGTAATAAGAAACCATTCCGGAGATGATGCGAAGAGCCAGAAACTCGTCCGGCATCATTTCCAACTGCATGTGCGTGTGCTCGAGCACAGCATCGAACCGCCCCGAAACACCAGAGGCAACCAATCCAACCGAATAGACAGGTCCCGTTCCCGCCCCCGTTCAGGCCCGGCCTTTATTATCAGCGCCAGGGCTATGCTACCATCGAGGGCGGTTCATTCCAGTCCTCCGATATCCTCATGTCATAATAATTTACATCCTGTCTATCATTACTCGTATTATACCAAATTTTATAAAATCACGCAGCACACAAACCCGTCTATTCCTGCTCGGGCCACACGGGGCCCCAGCAAGGCGAAGGCTTTTACCATCTCGTATTGGGGGGAGTATCACTATTGATCATTGCTGCCACTCAGCATATGATACATGCATAGAGTACTGAATTCAGCCAGCCCAGCCGATAAACCATTAAGATTGGCATTGGACTCAAGCCCCAATGCACCCTCTCCCCACCCTTGGTCCCTGTAGGCGCTCGGGGTAACCGCTGCCCACCAATGGCTACGGAACACCATGCAGCTCGAACATCACCGTGTGGTTGATTCCCGTCCCTCTGCGTATGCGGTACTAGATTCGCCCTTTCTCGGCGCGAAAGAATTCCCTGACCGTCAGCTGGACACAGATCACAAAAGATTATGTTCATCTGGAATGTCAATAACCAATCTCGGCTCTCCACCTGTGGAGATCTCCCGGCCTGGGCTATGCCAAGACACGGTGGCCCTCGGAGCCTCCCAGGCGCTTGTTTAGTGCAGGATAAAGCCTAACTTAACCTCGTGCTATCCTCACTCCTTCCCCCCAACATTTCTTCCCTCATCTTCTTCACTCTATAATCAAACCTATACTGCTCCATACTGTCTCGCTACGATGCCTACGGCTGCTGCATCGGTAGTCGAGACAGCCGCCCCCGAGCCAGCAGCAAAGAAACGAGCCAGCCCTCCGAAGAACTGCCCCTGCGAGTGGTGCGGCGTGCTATTTTCAAAGTCAGGACTCGGGAGACACTATGACTATTGGGTTTACTCTGTAAGCCCCGGGAAACCTGATGAAAAACATACACATGAAGCTATTCAACGGATGAGAGAGATCCGGAAGGACGCGAGGAGGCTTAAGGGGTGTGATAAACTTGATCCAAAAGAGGTGAGATCCCGCATACCAAGTCACCCTATTCTAGAATGCTTATTCTGGTACAATACAGATCAAATCCCGCCAAAACAAAAGGAACTATCAACGCCATAAGGGCAGGCACGTTGCAAAGAAGCGTGCCAAGAGGATGTCCGAGATGGCCAGGAGCATGGTTCTGAAGGAGATTACTATGGAGATTTCAGCAGTGTAAGTTGTCCATCCTTCTCTTAGTTAGTTTCCACTAACCTATGATTCTCCTAATAGCCCAACCACCCCTACTTACCCAACTCTGGAGCCCGATTCTGAGGGCCTTGTCAATTTTCCGGCGTTAGTCTATGCATTTCTCTCTCCGCCTGCGGACGTCTTTTCCCCTGCAACCACTCGTAATCTCAGCTCCTGGGGCGACCAAATCCCTGGAGTCACAGAATACATCGCCCTAGGTGTAAAATTCAAACAACCCGATCTTAGCAAGTGGTCCCAAAGGCTGGATCAGGAGTGGCAAAATTGGGGATCGTTGTCGGAGCCTGAGAAGACTGGACTTTGTTTCCAGGAAATGGGCCGTGCCCTATCGAGGAGCCAAGCGGACGCCGCCACATACAAGCCATACGCAAAGATTCTCGGTAAATTCGGCGGGGAGGAGTTGGGGCATAGGATTATTAAATGGGAAGGCAGAGCTACCCAGCTCCGCGCCCAGAAAGGGAGGGCTGAAGAGCTCCAGCTGGAGAAGGAATGGATGACCACCAGAGATGACCAGCATCTCAGCCACGACAATGCACTGAACGAAGGGGGGGCCTCGGGCAGCGGCGAGGGCAATTGGCGCGACAGCAGGAGGGGTGAATCAGGAGCTTCGAGCTCCGGGGACGACACTGATTAATCACGATTGGTGACGCAAACCTACCACCCAAACACATTACCTTACTACCTTACTCTCCTACCCCCTTACTCCCCTACCCTCCTATTCTCCTATTCTCCTATTCTTCTACTACCCTACTACCCTACTCCCCTACTACCCTGCTCCCTTACTACCCGTTGCCTTACTACCTTTCTCCCCCATTCCCTTACTACCCCACTACCCCACCCACACTCACCAAAAATGATTAAAACAACACAAGCACGCCAGCAGCACACATTTGGCCCCCATCCTAGCTAGTTCCTTGTTCTTGTTCCCATTTTTGCTTTTGGTCCCTGCCCCTTGCGTTCAAGTCAGAATTATTCCCACCCCCCGCGGATCCCCATTGATGGGCCCATTCTTATCTATCCACCTCTATCTGTCTCTACCTATCTCCCCCCTGATAAGCTGCCCCCTCTCGCTTCCCAAAACACAGGTTTCTGGCGTGGAATTTATTGTTCTCGTGGGGCTAGGAGCGAACCGGACCCCCCGGGGGCGGTGGAAGTATGCTTACTGGTTATTGTTCGCGATTAGCTGTTTCAGAGTACACAAATTGATAAGTTTTTTGTTTCCCCCCTCATCTGGCCTGGGTTGGTTCGGACGGGGGGAGGTTGGATCTCGCGTGCGTGCAAGGGTCATTACAGTCGTCAGGTTGGGTTATGTGACGTGCGAAGCCTGCCACAATGTGTAGATTGGCCACTGCGCACAGTAGGGATGTTCAGCTGTGTGTGAACCTGAGCCCGAACGTTGCTTGGCGTTATAAATGGACTGCCTGTTCATGGAGAAAAGAGCTTCTGCGGGGTTGGCAACACCAGAACCCGAGCATCCACAATAAAATTTATCGTCATCCGGAATAGCCATCCACCACCAGCTTGTATGGGATCACTCTAAGCGAATCAGCTACTATGTTTACACTGTTTACATTCTGAAGTTCGCACTAATTCACAGTAAATTATGAACTGTGCACCTTCACCTTCAGACCAATCCTGAGTGTGCACTTGGATTAGCTTGCCGACTCAACCATATTTGGAAAGTGAGAGACTGTTGCTGTGGTAACAAGTTCACGTTCACGTTCACGAGTGCCTGCTAAACATCCCTAGTTAGCTATGAAACATGCAGGATTCCATAAAAGTGTCGACTTGCTCAAATTTTGTGAATTTCTATTCCCGGGGAAGTCGTTCATGAGCTGTCGAGTGCGGTAACTCATATCTGGGAGATCGCGTAATAAACCTATATTGAGCCCCAATTCATTTACCTTTTCGCTACCAGCCCGACCTCAACAACTGATCGGGGTCTGTATTGATGACGGGGAGGCCTGTGAGCAAAAGTGCTGGTGGTGTTTAAAGTTATGCCGAACATCACTCGTCATTGGCTCATTGAGAACGCACAGCATGGAACTGACATCCGGAGAGTTACATAATAGCGTTAAACCGATACTAGGGGGAGGGAGGGACTACCAATATCATGTTGACCGATGCGGCATAGCCAAATGCCCGCCAAGCCGGGGGGGGGCCTAAAGAACCCACGGTGCTTTCCCCCCAATGGTTTTCCAGAGCTGATAGCCTTGCTGCGAAGACTACTGCACGATTCCGGATGGCCAGCCGTGACCTTTTTTTCCCTTTGACTCCCGTGATCACGGTAATTCTCCAAGTTCTCGAACGGGGGAGACCACCTAGAGGTACTGTACTACAAGTAGTACAGTACAGCACAAGTACGGTATGATAGCAAACCAATCGAGGTTGTTTAGTACAAGTAAGTATACAGAGGCCAAAACACACTAAAATTGCATGTTTTTGAGCCATTATATTTCCACAGATATCTTGAAACTTGGCTTCGGAATTTTGTTTTCAAAAAATATAGTATATCTGAAGTATCATATTATCGTATATATTTCAGGTTTCCGCCGGCAGCTTGTACAGAGAAGGCGGCACGTGAATTGTGTAAGGTGTCTCGCAACGTATCTTTCCCATACAAAAACTCTAGTCTTGGCAGGCATTATATCTTGTGGGAGAGGACATTCCACTTTTTACTACTCTAGAGGAATTGAGGGAAAAAATCCTACACGCTTTTGTTTGAGTGACATTATTATATAGCAAATGGCTTTTGGAATTTTTTTCTATGCTGTTGCCACTTATGGTGGTTGGGTAATGATAGCCCGGTAGCTTGCAATTTTGGTGGGGGTTGACCTCTGGATACTTACCAAACGACCTCGGTTGAAAGTTGAAAACCAAAGGTTTGGAGGGGGGGCTTACCCCTCGTTACCCCTCCATACAAGATTCTGTCCCAGCCAGCCAGCCCCCGAAGCCACATTATTTAGAGGGAGATATGGTATTATAATAGTTAGGCCACCCGCGACGGTGCCACCGTTACTGGGAGTGGGCTACCGCTATTCCGATTGAGCGGTATATATCAAAACCCAGGGACCTTGACCGCTGTGTGGACATGAGCTGGTCTGCAGTGGTGGCAGCTTTCCAGCTTTTTGTAAATACGGTAGCGATTGAGGCACGGCTGGTGAGTTTGACCGTAATTTTTGTTTTGACCTATTCTCTCAAGGGTGGTGGTAACTTATGATGCAGCACAGTTTTCCCCACAATAAGATTTCCAACTAGACTACTTTTGACGACATGCATGCATAGTGGATGCTAAATTCCAGTCTTCCACCACATTTCCTTACGCTCGGTCAACTAAAGAACACACAAATATACCCCCCCCCCCCCGCCAATATCGACCGTTCGTGACTGATTGGCCGGATTTCATTATCCCGAGTATGCAGGCCAACCAGCGAGGACTGTGTATTTGGGCGGGGTGTGTGTCAAAATTGCTTGTATGCCTGTAAACACAAAAGCCTAATCCAATAGGCCTACTACAATTAAGGCATAGTGAATATGATAGCTGCGACTATTAACCAACCACGTCGAATCACTCCCGCGAAAACACCGGGATCACCGGGTCATCAATTAATTCATGCGCAGTGCTCTGTTCCTCCTACCAAATACTGGTGAAGAGAAGTGGCTCCCAAATTCCTCAATTCAGTGTTCGCGCCGACCGAGCCTATCTCTTCGTCTGTATTTGTCGCTTTTTGGTTCCCTAGAATATTACGGGATTAGGAATAGTTCAAGCGTCGAACCCACGGAGATGTTTTCTACTGGTTAGATTACAGGAGGGGCTCCATGGCTATAATATTATCTTTGGTAAAGATCCGGGGTTAACCTATGCTATTAACTACGCTAAAAGGCTGCGAAATCTGCACACAGATTAGATGAGACACGCAGTTAGTGACCTGTCAAGCCTTACTTAGTGCACCCTTATCCCCGCCTCAACAACTACAAAGTCTCGACAACAAAAAGCTAGCCAGGTGCAACAACAAAACCCCATTCTACAGCACCTTAATTCCTCACCACCAACAACCCTTCGGAAGGCTTCATCACTGCAAGTATGACCACCGGTGTAGCCTCACCATCGCTCCTCGAAGTAATCGACGGGACAACCGTCCTGTCCCTTCTCTTCTTCACTTCGCTCTTGCTATCTTCCTACCTCTCCGCCAAATACTTTCTCCCTACTGGGGCCTCCTCCAAGACCCGCTTCCTCTATGGCTGGCACGTCTTTGATGCGTTGATCCACATTCTCTTCGAAGTCTCGTTCCTGTACTGCTCCTTTTTCTCGTCGGCCCCAACCGGCTTGACTGGAAACAGTCCGACCGTGTTGTGGGGTGACTTGTCACGTGCTTATGGCGCCGAGCACTCCACCAGCCTGTTCGGCCACTTGTGGAGGGAGTATGGAAAGGCGGATAAGCGGTGGGCCCATGCCGATATTGGCGTTCTTGCCCTGGAGATTCCCACTGGTTTGATAGGGGGCCCGCTGGCGTGGTGGATTTCTGAATTGATCAGAAAGAGGGATAAAGGCGCTTGGTTCTGGATGCTTGTGCTTGCTGTGGCGGAGATTTACGGTGGTATGTTTTGCCATTGGGGTCAGAGTGGGAAGGAGTGAATGAACAAGAAGGCGGAGTGACTAACTGAGGCGGACGAATGTAGGGTGGATGACCTTCGTTCCCGAGTGGCTCACTGGTAGTCAGAATCTTAACACTAGCAATCCCTTGTACACGTTTGTGTCCCCATTGTGTTGCCCACCTCAACTTCTCCTCAAGCTAACGAATCACTCTACTAGTTGGCTCTATCTTTTTGCCATGAACATAACCTGGGTGCTCATCCCCGTGTGGATCTGTTTCCAAGCTTACACGGAGATGGTTACTATACCTAATCGGGGAATCACTGCATCCAACGAGGACGTTAGCGGTGCAGAGAAAAAGTCCTTGTAGTGGCCGATCATGTATAATCGCTTCCTAGTCTTGTTCTAGTGTTTTTATATATATATCCCAAACCTCTCATGTTTGCCTAGTTGCCCCGTGCATTTATTACCTTTTTTTCTCCCCCTGTTTTCCATTTGTGGGAGCTATAATACGTTCCCCAAACTGCCAAACCCCCCCTCACCCAATCGGCCACACGCGGCAAAGGGAGGAGAACAAGTGTTCACTGCTGCCTAGGGTGCTTGCCAGCGAGCGAGTAACAGCTGTTACGCCGTGATTGTCATGCCAAACGCATACAAGCCAGACACAGTAACTACAACTGCCCGATTACCACCCTATCGTTTCGCTTGCGGGCCTCAACTGGAATAGCTGTAGGGAAGAAGAGAGGTGAGAGGGCGGACTATACGAGCCGGGGAATGGGATGGACGGGTTTAGATTGTCGGCGGGTTCGAACATGGGTTTTCCAGAACAAGATGCTGCCAGGAGTTTATTCGTAGATGCTAGAAATAAGGCTGATGAGATGACAAGATGGATGGGGATAGTTTTAGGGCTAACCTGCTGGGACGCCGTCGTGCCATGGTTGCGATGTATAACGGGGTCTAGCTTATAGCAATGACTAGGACGGCGGGCGGTCGAGTGGGATATCGCACATTTAAAAGCAGCATACCATATTATCATCTGACCGTCTCTATGATGATACACTGTCACTGCCAGCCTCAGAAAGGCTGCCCTTCCACGATGTTATTATATCAACATTGTCATCCAACGCCGCCCTGCCCGGAAGCATGCAGAATTCATCCATCCTCCGCCATCCTGGCTACCATCCCTACGAAGTTCCCCATGTTTTTGACAAGGTACGAGAACAGTTCAAGCCTGCACGCCGCCGTGTGAAATATAACGGTTTCGTGCATTGCGTTTCTGTCCAGAATGATATTGTATTCTTCTATGTGTGATTTGCCATGCATACGGTACTCGATGGGGCGGGGGGGAGGGGTGCTTATGACGGTTACACCCCGTTTTGTGCGACGCGTTTTTGCGTGGAAGGCAAAAGTGCCGGGCACCAATTGTAAGACTCTCTCACCATGACGCAGGTAGGTGGAATAGAATTGGCTTTTTTTTCGCAGCACCGTGGTTTCACGTATCCGCGGGGCTCAAGGTTGCGCAAACCGGGGGGGGGGGCCTTAGTTTTCAGCGCTGCAATTCATCCGCCTCCAATCCAACCCTGGCAGGAGTAAGGTTCACCATCCCAGCTCCCTGATCCACCTCAGCACCAACCGGGGTACAGTAACAGTGTGGGAAGAATGAAAGGAAGAAGGAAAAGTATTTACCCTTGTAACACCACCTGTGCGGGCCCTGAGAAGTCTGGGCGTAATACACCAAATGATCTTCCATGTAATCGGGGTGCCGGTAGACTGATTCTTTAGAGTTGTGAGTTACAGTCGCCCCTGGCTATAGTGAACGACAAAAACAGGGCCCTAAGCGTTCACTATAGCCAGGTGTTCACTATACCAAAGCTGACTAAGGTGGTGTTGGAATGAGGAGTAGTAACAAAACGGTGAGGGGAGGCAACAGTGGTAACCAGCCACTCCACCGGCATAATAGAAGCAGCAGAATTCAACAATGTTATGCAAATCAGAAAGGCGTTGAGTCCAGCACTGCCATGTCATGCCCTTCAATGTCAGTTCTTCCATATGCAGTGCGAGGCCAAATTCACCCAATAGCTAGACAATTCGGAGCTATACAGAATAGGTGGCGTTGTGCATGGACAGTAGTACTTGAGAAACATGAAATCTGCAAGAAGCACTTTGAATTAAAGGAGAATGGGAAGATTAAGTTAGTACCCAGAACTCCAGGTGACCGGGTGCTATGCATATTTTTCATCCTTATTTTCTTGTTCCCTATAGCCAAAATTGTTCATATGTAACTTCTTCCCCACTACCCCTGTTCATTCCCTATTCCCCGTTCATTACACTATAGGGCCTTTTTTCACTATAGCAAACAAGATTTGGTGGGGCCCGAATATTCCTGCTCTTGCTGTTCATTATAGCTATGGATTCACTATGTCCAGGTTCATTATAGCCGGGGGCAACTGTACTTTACGGTGCGTACCGTGCTCGGTACATGCACTCTAACGCTCAGGCTTGTCTCCCTGGTCCACGCTACTTTGAGCCCCGTACCCCGCCCATGGACAATCTCTAGCCTCGCATTGGGGCCTGAAAAATGCCGGTACAGGTGTTTGGGGAGGAGGCAAAGGGTACTCGGGGGTGGAGGTTAGTGATTGGATGGACAGCTTCGAGATGTCAAAGCTTTTTGCCCTTCCTGGGGTTATGCCTACCGGGTTGGAAAAAAAATTCACTTCCAAGAGTAACTTAATGGCTATGGGGGTTTCAAACGCCTGTCTATCCCATCACTAACCTCCACCCCCGGGTACTGCACTGCACGTGAGGCGAACATGCTGGTTCTCTAACTCGCTCCTGAGACTAATGGTCGCTGGTGATTGAGTCGAATATCGTGGGCCACTATGGCTAGAATAGTAGAGTAGAGGGTTCGCCCGATTATTATTATTTCTGATTATTTATTTATTTTCACTCCCAACTCTAGCTCGTAAAATCGGGGTTCGCCTTACCTGTGCTACGGCCCAGAACTGGTCGGGTTGGACGAATAGGTACATACTGTACTATGTTGTACCAGGATGGCGCATGACGAGAGAGTTATCTTGGCGCCAGCGGGGGTTTTCATCCATTCTGCTTACCCCCGCATCACAGCCACTATTTTGTGCAGTACCGCAGCGTAAAAACTCTTTCGATTCGCTATCCCCGTTCGCTGGGGATGGGATAGGTTTAACTTGACGGGTTGACAGAATTTGCTCATATCGTACTTGGGTATGATACCAGTTAATGGGATCCAACATGTCCTGGAAGCTGATCTTATATGATACCGTGAGAGGAAAGCACACTAACCTAACCCTTCCTAAGACATTTCTGTCACCCAACCCGGAGATTGTAGGCGTGCCGGAGATAGCGAATCACAAGAGTTTTCTACAGTGAATATTGAATAAGCCTCGCTCAAGGAATTAATTAATCCCTCTGCAGTAAACACCGGACCACCACTAGGAGAACAGTACTCGCACAGCACTCGAGCACAGTGATTCTATCATAATAACTGTAAATCAGAAACTTGGCTGGCGTCACTTGCGTCATAACTAGTGCCGGCATCCGCGGCCGTTTCTCCAGAGTCTGGGTGTCAAAGGAATAGAATAGGCTTGCCCATCCGGACATTTTGTATTTCCGCTCCACCAGCTATTTTTATTTTTTATTTTATTTTCTATTTTCTAATGCTACAGGCGCTGTGCTCCTTTGAAGCCATATTACGAGAAATGTGCTTTTGAATATTTGTTGTTTCGTTTCGAGAATAGATGGAGAGTACTGTAAGGCGCGGGGGGGCTGTGATGGCGGAATAGGAAATCTTCTGGAAAGCGCTGAGGAAGTCAGCCTTGACAAGTGATGCGCTTATCACACCAGTCATACCTCACATTGCTCACCAAGCCCTTGGGACGGGGCATAGGAACGCACACCCCTCCACATATATAATTCCCATGGATCCTCCTCCTGTGCACTTGATCCTCACTCTGATCTGAGTTCTGTTTTGACCCGATAATACACAGTCCTTAGCCAGTGCTCAAGTAAATACCCTACTGAACTGTACGCTTGCTGTTGTTCCCAATCGAGAAACGAAACCGAGTATGAGCGCCCTTCGTCGCCTATCATTTGTCATGGGTGGAGGTGGAGGTGGGGATGGAAGTGCACCTGATGAGGAGACCCCTCACCGTCGTCATCAACATCATCATCGTCATCTGCACCATCACCATCATGATAAGAAGGATTACACTGTTAGTCCAACCGGCGGGAATGTACCCGTTAAAATCCCTTCGGACGAAGAAGCACCGCGCCACCGACACCGCAAGAGAAGGGCCACCACCGTCCCTGCTCCCCAGGAAAATGTTCCGCTGAGGGTGATAGACCCCGAGTTTGAACCGAAAAAAAACCATCTGCGTAAGCGGTCTTCGGTGTCTTCTAATGGCACGAGTAGTAGCGACTCATCCGTTGCTTCATCCGGTGGGATAGAAATTCGAAGGAATGGACGAAGCCATGGCGAAAGTCGTGAGTGCCCCACCTGCAGATGATGTTACCCCATGCTAACCTTCGGGACCAATTAAAGCCCCTCTCACACCACTTATAAAGACCACTCCTCCAACTCCTTCTCCACTGGAGCAGGCTCGCAGGACAAATTCCCAACCGGCTTATCGATCGCCGCCCCCGTATCCGGTTACTCCTCATCGAGACGGAACGGAATACATCGCTTTTTCCCCTGTTCGCAACATGCCCTTCCAGGAAGGACTGCACGGGCGCTATAGCGACTCTGCTGTCCCGAGAAGGTTCGCACCTCACCCGGAAGCGGTAGAGATCGGGAGCAGTGATTCCATCGTGCAGGAGCCAAAGCGGGTGAATCGTTCCAGCTCCAGTGCATCGTCTCCCAAATCCTCAAGCCTCCGTCTGGACGAGAAGAAAGCATCCAGGCCCGCTCGCCGCTCCGGTCCGCCCAAGCACAGGGGCTCAGTCCGTGAGAACCAATACGACTTTCTCAAAACCTTTGACACAGTCTTCGTAGTCGACGACTCGGCCTCCATGGCAGGCGAGTACTGGGACCAACTCGGCCGAGCCCTCGAAACTATCGCCACCATCGCCACCAAGTACGATTCTGACGGTATAGACATCCACTTCCTCAACTCCCCCCAGCACGACCACAGGCACATCACCTCACCAGACTCCGTGCGGGACCTCTTCAACCGCGTCCAGCCCGCAGGCATCACACCGACCGGCGCTTGCCTGGATCGCATCCTGCGTGAGTACCTGGACAAGTACGCCGATGCCAAAGCCGCCTACACCTCATCTACCTCTGGCTCCGGCCCACACCCAACAATGTACAACTCACTCCCAAAGCCGCTGAACATCCTCGTACTAACGGACGGGGAACCAACCGACGATCCCGAGACCGTTATCGTCGATGCCGCCCGGAAGTTGGACAGACTCAACGCGCCACTGCACCAGATCGGCATACAATTCGTTCAGATTGGAAACGAGGATGGCGCGCGCGAGGCGTTGGAGGAGTTGGACGACGCGCTCGAGGAGATTTACGGAATTAGGGATATGGTCGACTTCACGCCGTTCGTGGGAGCGCCTAGCGCTGGGGAAGGGGAGAAGCTCAGTGGTGAGATGATTTTGAAAGCGCTCTTGGGCGCCGTGAACCGGAGGTACGATCGGTGGGGGAATGAGTTTTGAAATACCCCTGCTTGATAATTTCTAGTGTTTGCCTTTTAATTTGTTTTAAAGTTTTCATATTTTTTCTCTCTGGATGGAGTTTGGATTGGTTCACGAGCGATGATGTTATGAATTCATTGTGTACGTATTTATGTCTGGTAGAGGAGTTTTTCTTGGTTTCTTATATAGTTCGTTCGGTTGGGTCGGTGGCATTTGGCAGGCCTGGATTTTAAAACTTTTTTTAATACATCTTACAAATTTGCTAGCTATACTTTGGCTTTGCCAGAATTCATGTATTAGCCACACTTCAGCAGACTCAGCTGCTAAAGGTGGGCATGAGCAGGAAGCGTAACCTCATGGAAGAAACCCGATATAGCAACAGCAACTTACTGTACGCACACCGTTCTGCTCTTTTTCCAGACCTTGGGCCGAGAAGAAGTCAGCACTGTATGGCAAGGAAAGCCGTGTATACGGATACGCAAGGGAAGGAACTCCAAAGAAGGGCTCGTGGGCTACGGAAATATAGATAAATTTCCTCTGGCATCATACGCAGGGCGCAAAGGAGCACAGCAGAGCACAGAAAAAATAAGTTGGCCTTTTTTTCTTTTTCCTTTCCACTTTGACTACAGTGTGGAAAATGGTTAGATACTCGAGTACAGTACGACTAGCAGAAGCCCCCACGAGACCTCGAGGGGGGTATGTTCCTCTAGGTACCGGTATTATCTCACTTTAGGCTTTATAGAGGCTCCTTCCTTTGCCCCCCTCTCACCTTCCCCCTCCCGATCCCCCTCCGCCTCTCAACCCTCTACTCTCTACCCTCCCATTCCCCTACCCCCCTCCCCCGTCCTCACCAGTCCTCCCCACCCCTCTCTTCCCACCCCTCCCCCCAACACCCCTTCCCCATCCTCCCACCTCCCTCGCCTCTCTTCCCACCCCGCCCACCACCCCCCCCTTCCCTCCCTTCCCACTCCTCCCCCCAATGCCCCTTCCCCTCTTTGTGGATTGTCCTCTACCCACCATTCTATGGATGCCTCATTGTTTGTGCGTAGTGAGGATTAGCTACATAAGAAAGAAAAAAGGTAGCCCTCTTATTGGAACCTCATGGGGCTTATATACTTCTAATTCCCCTCCACCTCTCAACCATTCCACCATCCTACCTTGTCCTTCCCCTCCACATTTCCCTCCACCTCACCTCTCCTCCGCCTCCACATGCTCCCTCCCCATCCCCCCCTGCCTCCTGCTCCACCTCCCTCCCCTCTGGCCTCCGACTCTCCACCTCCCCTCTCTCCCCACCCCTCCACCCACCCCTCTTCTCCC
>Ga0307509_10002722_pt1 | contig 28188 bp, 23 predicted proteins | sample 10_EM_MG_FD_202245 | JGI IMG/M metagenome (GOLD analysis project Ga0307509, IMG submission 202245) | Populus trichocarpa ectomycorrhiza microbial communities from riparian zone in the Pacific Northwest, United States - 10_EM | ecosystem: Host-associated > Plants > Roots > Unclassified | place... | reverse complement strand
CTGCGGGGCCCGACGTCCATCACTCTGAATGCCCGGGCAATTTGGCTGGAGGACGGGACGGGACGACAAAAAGTCGTCCGTCCTCGTCCTAGCTCAAGACGGACGGACTGCCCCGTTGGGAACACTGATTCCATCCAACCCCCACATCACACCCTTAAGCCAAAAAAAAAGCTCCCAATGGCACCAAACCCCATGCACGGTCTTAGATATGCATCACCCACATCACCCATCACTTCTGAGAGAAATACCGAGGGACCCATATTAAATTCAGCAAAACTATACCCCCCTTCAACAAACGAGGAATTAATTCGCCCAGCACTTAAAAATGCCTAAATGGCGGCTCCTCGCCAGCCCTACTCTCCTCACCACTCCTGCCTGTATGAACACTTCCGGTACACCCCCCCCTCTCACACTTCCGTCTAATGTCAGTTCTTTATGTGCTGGGGCGGATCACGGCGTTAGTGTACTGTATATCTCTCCTTAATGTCATTCTGCTACGCAAACACCGGCCGGCGCCAGTCGCAACGAGTGACATCCGATGACTCGCTCCCGTCTTCCGAGCTGCCAATGCGCACTGTGCTCTTGAGTCCGCCCACCACTTCTTTTTCCTAGATTTCTGTAGCGTGTTGGTTAATTGGTAGTGCGCCGCTCGTATCTCGTTGACTGGGCGGGTACCAACCGTGCTGATCAGGCTCGGAGCAGGCACTTGAAATACCAGTACTGTGAGTCACATGTCTTTGCGTATATGGCAAACCTTATTGACTTCGAGAGTTTATTCGCAAGGAATTAGATAATACTAAAATAAGCTAGAATCAAGATTCGCTATCCCCTTCCTGCCGTCGATCAACGATAAAACTGATAACCAGTTGCGGCAAAACCCCCATCCTCGATCTCTCCTCCCTACTAAAGGTTTCGGGGGCGAGTGAGCATCCACAAACTCATCATCCTACCGCACGAATACTTGGTGATAAAAACGAGGCTTGCACGGTGGATGGAATGCCCACTCTGATCGGCAATTATTTTCTCCGCACCCTGGGAGGCTGCAGATCGGAGGGGATCCCGGATGGTTCCCGCTTCCTTCTTTCTTTCTTTTACTCGAGTTTTGTTATTTAGGGTTGCAGGGGTTAGCAGCCGGGTATTGTATATATATGGCACACGTATGGGTGGTGGGGATGAGACGATGGGCATGGGAGGGGGAAGTTTCCCCGAAGGCCTTGCGCAGATTCTGGAGTAGAATATGTGCAAAAGGGGGGGGAAGAAAAAAAATAATACCCACGGTGTCTATGGCACGAATGAGTGTGAGATAGTATAGCCTACAAGTACAGCACAGCACGGTTCACTGGTCTCCTGATAATCATCCACTATTTAAGTTAGATACCGAGGGCCAACGATAGTTTCACCTTCAATCCCTCTACCCAACCATATATACAAAATCCGCCAACTTCCACTCCAGGACACAACAAAAGAAAAAAAAATTCGCCGAACAAGCCTTGGTATGTGACATAGAGCCGAGCCCAGTCCTGGCATTCCAATACACTCAAAAATGGGTTTGAAGTCATTATATTGAAAACCTGGTTTGTTACTTCTAGCGTAACAACCCTCTTCCATGCGACTATCACATCCACTAGCCCATGCCTACTAAACTAAAATAAAAATAAAAATATGTATCATACTGACATGCCTTTCTTTTGTTACCCCGGGAGTGTACAGAGGTATTAGGACATGTGGGAAAATACAGAGATAGGCACGGCCCATAGAAGGATCAGGATAGGGTATTTAGGTTTCACTGATGCACCCGTCTCTACCGCTAGTTTAGTTTTAGTGTAGAGAAATTGAGAGTGAACGAACGAGGCGAGTGACGAAACTTACAAAGTGCCTAATTCCCCCTTGAATTCCCCTCAGCTATCGTCTACTTCCGGGCGACCCTCATTTCCCACATTGACAATAAACACTCCCCCTTCTACCTCCCTGTCAATTCTCCGTTGAGATTCGGGGTCGTCTCTTTTATATGCGCTAGCACAGGTAACGATGTTATTGTATGTCCGGACCATCCGGTATTACGTTATGTCAACTTCGCTATGGTGTGCGACACCTAGACGGGGCCTTTCTTGGCAAAAGGTTCAAAAATTCATCCAATTACTAGTCCAAATTGAGAATAAGCTAGGCCTGAATAGGAATTACTAGTGCCTTATGCTTGCACAATATTAGTGGATTTTGTCTGGCTTTAACGACTTTGTATGGGGTTCAAAATTACTACCTCCCATGTAAATTATATTTCCTCTATCTCCTCAACCAAAACACAAGATTTTTGAGAAATTAAACCTTAGAGTTACCCTCTAACTAGTTATCTATCGGTATAAGGATTTGTATTTGGAAATAGTTGTGGTGGTCGAATGTTGATTCATTTCTCGTTTAGGGGGTTTTTTTGGGACCCCGTCTATGTGTCGCACACCATATGGCAACTTACCAGTTGACGCTAAGTTTTGCAGTAGGTTACCGAGCGACATGCACTGAGCAGCTCCTGCCATGGGGCTTGGGGATATAGCACACACCATGGTCCTTTTTCCGCATCCCACTTCCCGTCTCTTGTTCCTTTCAGTTCCAGGCCCACCCTCTCACCCCGGATGGGGAACTCCAATCACCTTGCATATTTCTCTTGTAGACTACAGTGAGTTACCCTATTTTAAGCAAACGATGTAGCACAGTAAAGCTGCGAAAATGTTAACTTAACTCTGCTCCAATGTGCATGGGCCAAGTAAATCAGGGTTATATCCTTTTTCCGCGCGACGTATCAACCACTAGTTTTATCTGTTTTGAGGCACAGTTCGCTAAGCTTGTACCGTATGATCTGGCGAAAGTCGGACTGGAGCTAAAGCGAAACTAATGCAACCGAGCCAACAGGAGGTCATTAATGTTTAGTAAGCAAAAATAGCAGGAACTCTGATGGGAATTTCTACCTTTGACCCGTATTTATTGCACGGAAGCCGGGGAAGTGGAGTGCAGTGCTAGGTTATTTGCTTTTTCTGCTACATTTTGCCCTCTTTTCCTATCATTTCATTTGTTTCTTTGCTTCCAACTGCCTTTCAAATATCATGGTTTACCGATTTGTTAGAAGGGGTTCTGTCTTACACTGGAGGACAAAAGTGCATGAGTTTTTCCGCATGGCAACCAGCGAAAAAAAAAGCTCTTCACATCTGGAATAAAGTACACAGGGCACCGATCACCACCACCATGCCTCCATGAGCCCCTTACATAGTGTCCCTGCGTGCTGAAGTCAAGTCCTTAGAACTATGATAGCAATTTTTTCGGGCAAAAATGGGGGTCGGGCCAGGATCGTGGAGCCCAAGGTCCAGCACTTCAATACCGTATGTTGATGGTATTTGCCGGGTAACCTAACTTGCTCTCAGAAGAAGACTCACTTTGAGGTGCATGACTCGCACCTATTTCCACCATTCATTGGCCTAGAAGACTAAGTTTTACAAGGTAATGCAAGGCCTCTGCAGCCTTATCAGTATCGTTTCTTTGGTTTGTGTCGATAGGTTGTGTTGCTGGCATTATGTTGGATTTTGACCTTGATGGTGTTGGGGAGATTTTTTTTAGCGATGGTTGCGTTGTACGAAAACTCATGCACTTTTGTCCTCCGGTGTATGACCCCCCGGTTCGAAAAAGCGCGTTGGACGATCCTGAGGAATTGGCGAGGTTGCACAAGTGACCCCACTTTTTTTCAGCCCCCATCCCTTAAGGATTCCAGTAGTCGACTCAGTCCATCGTCCATCATCCACAATATCCTAACCTACAAAAAAGATAAAAATGTCGCAACATTCTAGCCATAATGTCGACTCTTTTAACACCGTTTTTAACGTGTCGAATAATATTACGGTCGCCGATGATCGATCAAATATCCTAGCATGGCTATCCCCACTAGATCCAAAGTCACGGCATCAAGACATCCAAGATCGTCGAGTCGAAAATATAGGAGAATGGCTATTACAAACTGAGGAATTTAGAAGCTGGCACGCAGGTAGTGGGGGAGATGAATTCGATAACCGGGTTTTGTTTTGCTATGGAGGTCCGGGGGTCGGCAAAACATATATTAGGTAACAAAGACGAGCCTTATGGAATATAAGAAAAGAAAAAGCGCTGACCAGCCGCCGTGCTAGCTCGCTAGTGATAGACAGCTTGTGTGATCAGGCTGGAGGACAAAATGCTACCGTCGCGGGTTTTTATTTTGACTTTGCCGACCAAAAGGACCAGTCCCCCACGAGTACTATGGGCGCCCTGCTAAAGCAGGTGGTTGGCGGACTAGAAGAGATCCCGGAGGAGATATTGCAAGCATTCCAAAAACAAAAGAAAGCCCTTGGAGGGCGAGGGCCTCGGCTTTCGGAAATTGTGAAAATGCTACAGACAACCTCTTCCAAAGAGCGCACATTCATATGCATTGACGCCCTAGACGAATGTGTACCAGAATCTCGAGTCAAGCTTCTTAATTCGCTTGCCCAAATTCTCCAAAAGTCTCCGAGCATTAGAATATTCCTGACCGGAAGACCACATATTGAACCCGAGATCGGAAGGCATCTTGCGGGAAAAGTGACGAGTTTACCCATAAGCACCAAGAGAGATGATATTATTAGATATCTTCATTCCAGGCTGGAAGAGGACACAACTCCGGATGCGATGGATAGTAATCTGGAAGCAGATATCCTGGAGAAAATTCCTGAAGACGTTTCCGAAATGTATGCTGAAACAACACAAAGGAAGGTATCACAAACATACACTAACATATACATGTCTAGATTCTTGCTAGTCTCGCTGAATATCGATGCCGTCCTACAGGAAACCACAATCCATCGCAGGCGGCAAAAGCTCAGCGTAATGACAGATGGCTTAGGGTTAGGGGATGCCTATGGCGCAACGCTGAGTAGGATAGAGAAACAAGGGGGGGAGAAGGCCAGGCTTGGAATGGCCGCTTTGATGTGGATATCCTACTCGGAGCGGCCCTTGAAAGTCGATGAACTATGCCACGCCCTAGCAGTCGAGATAGGGTCGCCGAGTCTCAATACCGACAATGTCCCTTCAATAAATACATTGCTATCCTGTTGCCAAGGACTTGTTGTGGTAGAAAAGGAGGCTTCCACAGTCCGTTTAATCCACTTTACCCTTCAAGAACATCTCCGGGCTCATCCCGACCTTTTCGGCACAGCTCACTCAACAATCGCGGAAACCTGTTTGACTTACCTGAATTCCGACCAGATCAAAGCCTCTTCCACTACTCATTCCCCCGACCTCCGAGACGCATCATTTCTCGAATATTCTTCTCTCTATTGGGGAGCTCACGCAAAAAGGGACCTCTCAGACTGCGCCAAACGGCTTGCGCTGAGACTGTTTGACGATTACAATCACCACCCATCCACTAAAATCCTCCTGAAAGCACAGAATATGTGGGGTGTTTATGTGGATGGATTTTCCGGGTTCAGTGGTCTGCATTGTGCATCCTTCTTTGGGATTGTTGAGATTGTAGCTGTTCTCGTACAGATGGAAGGTTGTGATATCAACCAAATAGATTCTCAGGGTAACACACCTCTCATATGGGCTGCCAAAAATGGGCACGAGGGAGTGGTGAAAATACTTCTCGCACGAGACGACGTCAACCCCTACAAACCAGATAACGACGGCCGAACACCACTCTGGCGGGCTGCTTTCAATGGGCACGAGAGAGTGGTGAAAATACTACTCGAGCGAGACGACGTCAACCCCGACAAGCCAGATAACGACGGCAAAACACCACTCTGGTGGGCTGCTTACAATGGGCACGAGGGAGTGGTGAAAGTACTACTCGAGCGAGATGACATCAACCCCGACAAACCAAATAACGATGGCTGGACACCACTCTGGGTTGCTGCTTACTGTGGGCACGAGAGAGTGGTGAAAATACTACTCGAGCGAGACGACGTCAACCCCGACAAGCTAGATAACGACGGCAAAACACCACTCTGGTGGGCTGCTTACAATGGGCACGAGGGAGTGGTGAAAGTACTACTCGAGCGAGACGACGTCAACCCCGACAAGCCAGATAACTACGGCCAAACACCACTCTGGTGGGCTGCTTACAAGGGACACGAGGGAGTGGTGAAAATACTGCTCGAGCGAGATGACGTCAACCCCGACAAACCAGATAACGACGGCAAAACACCACTCTGGCGGGCTGCTTTCAATGGGCACGAGGGAGTGGTGAAAATACTACTCGAGCGAGATGACATCAACCCCGACAAACCAAATAACGATGGCTGGACACCACTCTGGGTTGCTGCTTACTGTGGGCACGAGAGAGTGATGAAAATACTACTCGAGCGAGACGACATCAACCCCGACAAACCGGATAACAACAGCCGAACACCCCTTTGGGTCGCCGCCTCCGAGGGGCACGAGGGAGTTGTGAAAATACTACTCGGACGAAACGAAATCAACCCCAACAAACCAAATATCAACGGGCGAACACCACTCTGGTGGGCTGCTCGGAAAGGATACAAGGGAGTCGTGAAAATTCTACTCGCCCGAGACGACGTCAGCCCCGACAAGCCAGATATACATGGCGAAACACCACTATTTTGGGCTATTCAAAATGGGCGCAATGAAGTGATAGCGCTACTCCAGCCTCCAGAATCTGCCGCCCCCAGCATGTCATAAGTCCCAGGAGCAATTACCCCCTCACCGCCTTCCGATTCGCATAAGCTGTGCGCCATCCCCGTATGCACAGCAACAGCTCCACAACAGCCCCACAGGACGCCCATCACCACTACTGCCTCCCTCTCATCTCCCTGGCCTCCTCCCCAGGCTCAATTCCCCACCCTGCGCTAATTCTCATCTCTCCCTCGCTCCTGGAATAAGCCTACGACACAGCCTCATATTTAATATTTCTCTTTCGACCACGGGAAATGCTCGCCCTAGCCTCTGCCTCCACTTTCGTATCTAGCCGAGTCACTATTTATCAATTTCTATTCATAGTCTAGAGTTTGGCGTTGGTAGGGGATATTTTTATTTTATCAAAATAAGCCAGTATAGCTCAAAATTTCCATTATCTTTACTCTCTTTTCCTTTTTGTTTTTCTGGTTGCATATCCCCTTTGCACATCGATCACCTCTTTAACCCCCCCCCCCACAATTCCCTTTCTCCCGCCCCCCCTCTCATCTCCATTATAGACGGGAGAGTTATTTAGATATAGATAGAGAAAAGAATATAATGTTCAAGTATTCCTAAAGACGCGTGAGGAGTGATGGAAAGTTAGAAGTTGACAATGGTGTGACGGCGATCGGTTTCCACAAAAGACACATGATAGTTCAACGAAGATCATGCCAACATCCCACTACCCCCCCACCGCCAGCCCGAAGCCAAATCCACAAAGTCATCCACCCTCCCCACTTCCCCACCCCAGGTGAAACCAACATATGATAGCAAGAACTCCCTTAGCCCCGAAACAAAATTCCACTTCAACCTCGAAACGAAAAAAGAAAAGAAAAGCTCCCAGCGGCACCAAACCCCATGCACGGTCTTAGATATATATCACCCATACAACCCATGACTTCTCAGAGCTTTGCTAAGGAGACATCCAAATTAGTCCCAGAAAAAACTATACCCACCTACAAACAAGGAATTAATCCGCCCAGCACTTAAAAAAAAACCCCCCCCTAAATCGCAGCCCCTCACCATCCCTACCCTCCACCCCTGCCTGTATGAACACTCCCCGTACACCCCCCCCTCTCACACTTCAGTTGAGACCCAATGTCAGTTCTTTATGAGCTGGGGCGGATAACGGCGTTAGTGTATGCACCGCGCAATATAATATTACCGGTACCCTGTGCAAACACCGGTGTTGTCGGTGGCAGTTGTTCAAGGGAATAGAGTCACTATTGAGATGGTTGGTATTGGTATGGAAATGGCGATGTAAATGACTCCCATGTCTGGAATGGCAGAATGGCAGGTGTCTCTGGAATGTGGGCTTGCATGAGAGTGAGTATGGAATGTTGGAATGCTGCACATCTGGAGGCTGCGCTAGACTAAGAAACTTGTATATATTTACCGCTGTTGTTGTTATGATTGGCGATAGTAATACAAGAGGCTATAAGGGTTGACTTCGGATTTCAACTGGTCGCGCTAGTCTTAACGAGTGACATCCGATGACTCTCTCCCTCTGAAGCTGCTAGTGTGCACTGTGCTCTTAAGTCCGCCCACCACTTCCCTTTTTTTTCAGCCTCCGGTAGCATGTTGGTCAATCAGTAGTGCACCACTCGTAACTCGTCGTCAGGCAGGGTATCAACCGTCCTGATACGCTTAGAGCCCCTACTAGAAATCCTCTAGAGTTCACTAGCATGTCGTTACATACCTCATGGCAAACCTTATTAACTCCGAGAGTTTATTCGCAAATTACTCGATACTGAAATGAGCTAGAATCAAAATTTACTATCCCCTTCCCTCCGTATAGTAACGATAACACTCACTAATACCTGGCTGCGGAGTAACCCCCCCCCCCCCTCCCTCGATCTCGCCTCCCTACTAAAGCTTTCGGAGGCGAGTGAGCATCCACAAACTCATCATCCTACCGCAGGAATACTTGATAATAAAAACGAGGCCGGCACGATCGACGGAATGCCCACCCTTATGACACATAGGTCTTTTCGAGTCGGGTTGACAGTTTTTTTTCTTTCTTCCTCCCCTTTTAGGAGGGAGTGCAGAGCGGGAGGGGATCCCGTATGTTTCGGGCTTCGTTCTTTCTTCTACTAGAGTTTTGAGATTTTGCGTTGGGGGGGGTTAGAAGCCGGGTATTGTGTATATATGGCACACGTATGGGTAAGAGGATTGGACGATGTGTATGAGAGGGGGATTTTTCCCCGAAAGTCTTACACAGATTCCGGAGTAGAATACGTGCAAAAAAAAAAAACGCCCAGGGTGTCTATGGCACGAATGAGTGCGATATAATATAGCCTACAAGCACAGCACAACATGGTGCGCTGGTCTCCCGAGTTAGATACCAGGGGCCAACGATAGTTTCACCTTCAATCCCTCTGCCCAACCATCTGTACAAAATCCACCATCTTCCACTCCAGGACACAAGAAAACCCCTTTTCACCGAACAAACCTCGGTATGTGAGATAGAGCCCAGCTCTCATCCCTTAATATCTACTCGACAAGATCCACAAATTTCTCATCCCAATGAAATAAAAAAAATTCCTTTAAAGCCACTATATTGAAAACCCAGTTTATTGCCTCCAGCACCACAATCCTCTCCCATATGAGAGCGTAATATCCACCACCCAATACCAACTAAACCCAAGTAAAATAAAAATAAAAATATGGAGAAAGAAGCGGAGGAGCGCAGTAGAGAAGAGTACAAAAAGGAAAAAACTGCAGCTATTTTGACAATGACACCCCCTATTATTTACTGTTAACAGGCAAGTTAGTAATCCGCTACCATCTAAGATAACAGGGTATTAAGTCTGTGATAACGTTAAATTAACCTAAATCAACCTGCTATGTAAAATCTAAAGCAAGTGTCGCGGTGACCTGGCCCAAGGAGCCCGCCAGCATATTAGTCTCAATAAAAGTCACTATGCCTCGAGATCGCCATCATATTTACTTTTTTCCTACCTTTTGGTTGTATATTCTTTTTGGAGGGATTTCGCAAGGCAAAGTCAGGGATCGCTATCTCTGTGACACCAGTGTTTACTACATTATTGCAATAGGTGGGCTTGGAGATAGGGGTTTTGCAGATTAAGAAATAGTTACCTAGCTGTGATGTCGGCTACAACATGGGTTGGGTGGGCTGTTATGAGGTTTGCTTACCTGATAGGGAAACTTCGGAATCTCCTGGCTTAACTAACCGAACTTTAAGTATGATCACGTTATCATAAGAACACCCTGAACCAGGAAACGAGCCTCATCCCCAGACCGTCACAGCCTCAAAAAGAAAAAACACATCCCAATTGAACCAACCCCCTGCCTGGTCTTTGATATCTACCCGTATTGAAAACAAAATAACCGGGCAACAGTATCTACTCTGCGAAACGGGAGAAGTACGGGCAAACAAATATCACAATCAAGAAATCACGCCTGGAACCAGAAACAACCACAACAGTCACGATCAATTCAAATCCGCTAAACTACTTCACAAACCCTTTATCAAAGTTAACCCAGAAATCAGCAGACAAATCCAACCGTAAGAAATTCTAGCCTTACAGCTTGTCAGACTAACTAGGTGCAGGACAAATTTCCCTTCCTCAATCCACAGCCCAAACGGTTCCCCCATTGTGCTGTGTTCTCTCCTCACGATGGTGGGGAGAAAGCGTGAGAGAAGTAAAAGATCATAACTTACATAGAGCCCCCCCTGTCTGCCAAGACTAGGCAACAGCCACCCCTGCAAAAACGTTCACCTCCCCATGCCAAGATCATGAATCGCTATCTATTCTGTACTCGTAATGTCCTGACGTTTGTGAACACAACTGCTATTGCATACCGCCAAAATTCAGCTTTTTGCCCTGATCTTGGCATCATGCAATAGCAGTTGTGTTCACAAACGTCAGGACATTACGAGTAGAAGTTGTTGGCAGATAAGCTAAAAAAACTGCGGCCAAATTTCATCCGTAACAGTACCGGCCGGATCATGCATGATTTTGGAGCGTAGTAAGTTACCTGCGAAGATCGAAATCGGATTTACAAAAATTATCCCCATCCACAAATGAGAAGTCAATCTTGTAATATATAATAAAGCCTAAATCACGGCTCTTGCCTCCCAGCTCTCCGCTCCATGCCTAGACAAATACCTTCCAACCCCCCTTTCGCAACTCCATTTTTTCTTGATTGAAACGGTATGCATTTTTTATGCGCACTTAGAAGCTATTATGTCGGAGGAGGATGCCCCGGTGGTGAAGATGCTTCTCGGGCAGGGCGCTAGCGACCCTCGTGAACACGACAACAATGGCCAAGCACCACTCTGGTTGGTTCCTTTAAATGGGCACGAGGCAGTGGTGCAAATACTACTAAGACAAAGGCAACCAAACGCCGCTCCGTTTGGCTGCTTCTGAGGGGTATGAGGGGCTTGTGAAAATACGAATCGCACGAGGCGCCAATACCACTCGATCGGACTGCTAAGTATGGGCAGCTGGGAGCGATCGCACTACTCCAACCTCCAGAATCTGCCGCCCACAGCTTGTCGCAAAGGTGAGGAGCTATCACCCCCTCACCACCTTTAAGTGCGGATAACCTGTGCGCCATCCCCGTATGAATCCCAATAGCTCCACAACACGTCCATCCCCACTACTGCCCCTCTCTCCCCACCCGCCTAGCCCCCTCCCACGGTTCAAGTCCCCACCTCGCGCGAATTCCTGTTATTTTCTTACTTCCATAATCCATTACACCAGAACCTCATCTTAAATACCTTTCTTTCGGCTCCAAGAAACACCGGTCCAAGCCTCTGCAAAGATTTTCCTCTGCTGCCAATTCGGGACTTATCGATCTGGCATTGGCGGGGGTTATTTCTGCTGTATTGAGATAAGCTAGTACGGTATGACTCAAAGTTGTTTTCATATTCACTCTTTTCCCTTTTTTCACATTGTATCTTCTCTTTGCACATCGCGTGCCACTTCAATTTTTCCACAATCCCCCTTTTCTCCCCATTTCGCTATTCCCCCTCACCCCCCTCCCCATCGACATTATTGACCTGAAGGCTATTTAGATATAGATATAGAAAAGGACATAAGGCTCGAGTATACCTGACAACTAGAAAAAATCAATAGAAAATCGCCGAAATGACTTGTTCCTTCTGAGGATAGTTTAATGAAGATTATGGTTCTATGTGATGTCTCTCAACCGAATCCGGAAGGTTCCCACCCCCACCCACCCAGGAATAGTCAATGTAACAAAAAACCCCGTAGCCCCGAATCAAAATCCCATTCCCAGACTCCCATATCATAACCCTGAAGAAGGAAGGGAAAAAAATCCCCAATGGAACTATACTCCATGCACCCCTCAGACAAACATCGCCACCACAACCTATGATTCCAGATAGTAGTGCTATGTAGGAGGAGGATCCAAATTAGATTTATAAAAGCTACCCTCGCCTACAAACCCAGAGTTAGTCTAGATAACAGGGCCTCTGATCTCCCTACTCCCCGCTCCCGCTCAAATGAACACTTCCCATTACACACCTGTCTCATATCCGAGTCTCTGTTGAGATCCAAAGTGGCTTTTCATGTGTTAGCACCGATAGCAGTGTTATTGTATGTATAGTGATGTATGATATTATGTTAGGTCAACTTATTGATGTAGCAATGCGCGATCGTTTAAACAGAGAAGTGGTAATAGCTAACGGTCAAGATCATTGATTGAGATAACTGTTGTGCCACTGAATAATAAGAGACATGTAGCCCAGCTATAAAGTGAAGTGGTTTAGTCAACCTCCTACAACACAGATCACTCAACAAGAAATTAGGAAAAAAAACAAGGACCATCAAAGAAACTACATGGGAAGAGCAAAAGGAACAATAACAGAGTGCATCTTCAGTCCAAAGTGGTATCAGGCTTTAGAAGACATCAGGAACTGAGGAAAGTATTTGTGGGGAGAGAGAAACCATATACGAATAGTGGACTATAAGTTGTACCAAGCAACATCCGATGACTTCCTCCGGCCCTGGGTACTTGATATAGCAGAAAACATGATCTTATATCTGCCCGCCACTCACCCGATCTTGCTCCTCCCCTCCTCCCCAAGTCCAATCGAGTACCTAGCCTGCGGTGACGCCCCTACTCCCACCCCCGATCGGGAACTCCAATGGCTCTGCGCATTTATCTTGTAGAGTGCTGTAAGTTACCCTATTGTAGAGTACACAACCGATATCATACAGTAAAGCTGCAAAATCTTAACTCTACACTGTGTATATAGACCGGCTATGGCACGGTGATGTTTCTTTCCTCACGATTCTCACGATTATTACTTCTATTCATGTTTTGAAGCACAGTTCGCTAAGGTTGTAGTCCAAGCCATGATCTCTCACGGAATTGCCAGCAGGAGACTTATTATCTTGGTAAGTTATTAGCAATAAGTTAACTTGGATAGTGCATTGTTAACCACGGGTCCAATAGAATTTTATTCGTCGACAACACCCCCGAAGTCCTACGTGCGACAACCGAACAGTTTTAACCGTTAAAAATAATGCTGCTCGCCACACTCTCCCGATATCTCCTTTGTTGTTTAAATAGCTTCGGGGAACGCACTTCTTTGTGGCTTCGGAAATGCGCTTACAAATCGGGCATGTGTTTCGGCTTCGGGCGTGTTGGGAAAGCATTTCCCGTGCAGGAATACAGCCATCGGAAGGGAAGCGGAGAGGCTGTAAGGAAAGCCGGAAAGAAAGCGAAAAGGTTGTAAAAGGGTTTTGCACCCGAAGGGAAAATGTGCGGAGGTTGTGAGCAGTGATGTTTGTTCTTTCATTTTGTTAGCATGAGGGTTCGGAAAAGTTGAGGAAGGAGCAAACTATGAAAGGGATTGTTGTGGTAGCCCCTGGAAGGATAGGAGGACTTTGTCAGGATATATCTCCTGTCTTTGCCTTAGTTTGTTGTTGAAGTAGTCGTCGTTGAGCGTGAGCCTGAAGTGGTTGTTAGTGAAAAGATTTTCCCCGCCCTTGAGTGTGCGATCGTTTTCGTTGAGTTGCTTGGCGTTTAGTTTCGTTTCACCATTCGTCACTCGCCGTGTATCGTTCCGCCGTTGAAGTTTAAAACTAACAAATTTATGCCCAAATCATTACTCGAGTAGAAAGATGGGCTCTTATGAGAAACATAGCAACCTACAGCAACACGGCACCCCTCTATGCTGCGCGAGTACTGTATTTGGCGGCCACAACAAAATAGCAAAAGGGACTGTCCTTACCTTCTCAGAACCCTGCATGAGAGCGCCTTCCCACCTGCATCAACCTCAGGAAGAGCTATGCTATATTTCTTTAAGTAAGGTGATATGTAACTTGTGTTTTTCGGTTGATCCATTTAGGTGTGATGTGCGATCGGACTCATCCTGCATAGTTACTGTATTTTTAGGATTCAACTACAGGCGCTTTAGGGCACCAGCGCACTGGAGCGCAAGATTTGTACTCGTACTCGCCAACGCATGACTTTTGTGAACACAACTGCTATTGCATACGGGAAAAAAATCGGCCGGAACCTTATCATTTTGGTGTATGCAATAGCAGTTGTGTTCACAAATGTCATGCGTTGGCGAGTCGGATACTTTACCGCATAAGCAGAACAGGATACAGGTAGCACTTAAACGTGGCATTTCCACCTCCTGGTGCGGTCGGCACAGTTAGGAAGCTGTTGGCACAAATCTCGGGGGGGGGGGGTTGGTTGGACGATCCTGAGGAATTGGCGAGGTTGCACAAGTGACCCCGCTTTTCTTTAGCCCCCAACTGATAGTTAAATAAAACATATTGAATCCTCATCCCTTAAGGATTCTAGTAGTCGGCTCAGTCCATCATCCATCATCCACAGTATCCTAACCTACGGAAGGGAGAAAAATGTCGCAATATTCTAGCCATAATGTCAACTCCTTTAACACCGTTTTCAACGTATCGAATAATATTACGGTCGCCGATGATCGATCGAATATCCTAGCCTGGCTATCCCCACTAGATCCAAAGTCGCGGCATCAAGACATCCAAGATCGTCGAGTCGAAAATATAGGAGAATGGCTATTACAAACTGAGGAATTTAGAAGGTGGCACGCGGCGAGTGGATATGAATTCGATAACACGGTTCTGTATTGCTATGGAGGTCCGGGGGTCGGCAAAACATACATCAGGTAACAAAGACGAGCCTCGCGGAATAGAAGAAAAGAGCAAGCGCTGACCAGCCGCCATGTTAGCTCGCTAGTGATAGACAGCTTGTGTGATCAGGCAGGAGAACAAAATGCTACCGTCGCGGGATTTTATTTTGACTTTGTTGTGCAAAAGGACCAGACCCCCACGAGCACCATGGGCGCTCTTCTAAAGCAGGTGGTTGGCGGACTAGAAGAGATCCCGGAGGAGATATCGCAAGCATTCCAAAAACAAAAAACAGCCCTTGGGGGACAAGGACCTCGTCTTTCGGATATTGTGAAAATGCTACAGACTACCTCTTCCAAAAGGCGCACTTTCATCTGCATTGACGCCCTAGACGAATGTGAGCCAATACATCGAATCAAGCTCCTTAATTCTCTAGGCCAAATTCTCGAAAAGTCTCCAGGCACCAGAATATTCGTGACTGGAAGACCGCACATCCAACTCGAGGTTAGAAGACGGCTTGCTAGAAAAGTGACGAGTCTACCCATAAGCACTAAGAGAGATGATATTATTAGATATCTTCATTCCAGGCTGGGAGAGGACACAACTCCGGATGCGATGGATAGTAGCCTTGAGGCAGATATCCTGAAGAAAATTCCTGAAGACATTTCCGAAATGTATATGGAAACAGCAATCCCACTGAAGCTACCTCATGATTCACTAACATATTCACATCTAGATTCTTGCAAGTCTCTCTTAATATCGATGCCATCTTGGAGGAAACCACAATCCATCGCAGGCGGCAAAAGCTCAGCGCAATGACAGATGGCGTGGGGTTAGGGGATGCTTATCGCGCAACGCTGAGTAGGATAAAGAGACAAGGGGGGGAGAAGGCCAGGCTTGGAATGGCCGCTTTGATGTGGATATCTCACTCGGAGCGGCCCTTGAAGGCCGATGAACTATGCCACGCCCTCGCAGTCGAAATAGGGTCGTCGAATCTCAATACCGACAATGTCCCTTCAATAAATACATTGCTAGCCTGTTGCCAAGGCCTTGTTGTAGTAGAAAAGCAGTCTTCCACAGTCCGCTTAATCCACTTTACCCTTCGAGAACATCTCCGGAAGCATCTCTACAGTTTCGGCACAGCTCACTCGACAATCGCGGAAACCTGTTTGACTTACCTAAATTCCGACCAGATCAAGGCCTCTTCCACTACTCCTTCCCCCGACCTCCGAGACCCACCATTTCTCGAATATTCTTCTCTCTATTGGGGAGCTCACGCAAAAAAGGACCTTTCAGATTGTGCGAAACAGCTTGCGCTAAAGCTGTTTGACGATTACAACTGCCACACATCCACTAAAATCCTCATGAAAGAACAGAATATGTGGGATGTTGATGTGGATAGATTTTCCGGGTTCAGTGGTTTACATTGTGCATCCTTCTTTGGGATTGTTGATATCGTAGCTGTTCTGGTACAGATGGAAGGTTGTGATATCAACCAAATAGATTCTCAGGGTAACACACCTCTCATATGGGCTGCTAAGAATGGGCACGAGGGAGCGGTAAAAATACTACTCGAGCAAGACGACATCAACCCCGACAAACCAGATAGCGACGGCCAAACACCACTCCGGTGGGCTGCATTCAATGGGCACGAGGGAGTGGTGAAAATACTACTTGAGCAAGACGACGTCAACCCCAACAAACCAGATAACGGCGGCCGAACACCACTCTGGTGGGCAGCTCTCAAGGGGTACGAGGGAGTGGTGAAAATACTACTCGGGCAAGACGACATCAACCCCGACAAACCAGATAGCGACGGCCAAACACCACTCCGGTGGGCTGCTTGCTATGGGCACGAGGGAGTGGTGAAAATACTACTCGTGCGAGACGACGTCAACCCCAACAAACCAGATAACGACGGCCGAACACCACTCTGGCGGGCTGCTTTCAATGGGCACGAGGGAGTGGTGAAAATACTACTCGAGCGAGACGACGTCGACCCCAACAAACCAGACAGCGACGGCCAAACACCACTCTGGCGGGCTGCTTTCAATGGGCACGAGGGAGTGGTGAAAATACTACTCGAGCAAGACAACATCAACCCCGACAAACCAGACAGCGACGGCCAAACACCACTCTGGCGGGCTGCATTCAATGGGCACGAGGGAGTGGTGAAAATACTACTCGTGCGAGACGACGTCGACCCCAACAAACCAGATAACAACGGCAAAACACCACTCTGGTGGCCTGCTAGGAATAGGCACGAGGGAGTGGTGAAAATACTACTCGAGCGAGACGACGTCAATCCCGACAAACCAGATAACGACGGCAAAACACCACTCTGGGGTGCTGCTTTCTCTGGGCACGAGGGAGTAGTGAAAATACTACTAGAGCGAGACAACGTCAACCCCGACAAACCAGATAACGACGGCAAAACACCACTCTGGCGGGCTGCTTGCTATGGGCACGAGGGAGTGGTGAAAATGCTACTCGAGCGAGACGGCGTCAACCCCGACAAACCAAATAACGACGACCAAACACCGCTCTGGTGGGCTGCTCGGAACGGACACCAGGGAGTGGTGAAAATGCTACTCGGACGAGACGAGGTCAACCCCGACAAACCGGATAACGACGGCGAAACACCACTCTTGTGGGCTGCTTGCAATGGGCGCGAGGGAGTGGTGAAAATGCTACTCGAGCGAGACGAGGTCAACCCCGACAAACCAAATATCAACGGTCGAACACCACTCTGGTGGGCTGCTAGGAATGGGCACAAGGGAGTGGTGAAAATGCTACTCGTGCGAGACGACGTCGACCCCGACAAACCAAATAACAACGGCCGAACACCACTCTGGTGGGCCGCTTGGGAAGGATACGAAGAAGTGGTGAAAATGCTACTCGCCCGGGACGACGTCACCCCCGACAAACCAGATATACACGGCGCAACACCACTATTTTGGGCTATTCAAAATGGGCACAAGGGAGTGATAGCCCTACTCCAGCCTCCAGAATCTGCCGCCCTCAGTACGTCATAAGCCCCAGGAGCCATTGCCCCCTCGCCGCCTTCAGATTCGCATAAGCTGGGTATCATCCCCGTATGCACAACAACAGTTCCACAACAGCTCCACAACATGCCCATCACCACCAATGCCTCTCCCTCACCCCCTGACCCCCTCCCCCGGCTCAACTCCCCACCCTGCGCTAATTCCCATCTCTCCCTTGCTCCTGGAATAAACCCACGACAGGGCCTCACCTTTAATATTTCTCTTTCAGCCGCGGGAAATACCCGCCCTAGTCTCTACCCTGGCTTTCTTATACAGTCGAGTCACCGTTTATCAATTTCTATTCATAGTCTAGAGTTTGGCGTTGGAAGGGGATATTTCTATTGTATCAATATAAGCCAGTAGGGCTCAAAATTTCCATCAACCTACTCTCTTTCCCTTTTTTTCTGGTTGCATATCCCCTTCGCACACTGATCACTTCTTTAATCCCCCCACAATTCCCTTTCTTCCTCCCCCCCCCTCTCATCTTAATCACAGACGGGAGAGTTATTTAGATAGAGATAGAGAAAAGAATATAAAGTTCGAGTATTCCTGACGACACGTGAGAAGTGATGGCAGGTTAGAAGTTCGCAATGGTGTGACGATAATCGGTCTCCGCAAAAGGCCTAGTTCAACCAAGATCGTGCCTTCATACCATTGCTCCCCCCCCCCCCCCAACTGCCAACCCGAAGCCAAATCCCGGAAATCACCCATGCTCCCCACCCTCTCCGCCCTAGGAAATACCCAACGTACGGTAGCAAGAACTCCCTTATCCCCGAAACAAAATCCCCATCCAACAACTCCCACACTAACTTACAATCTCGAAGCAAAAACAACAAAGCTTCCAACGGCATCAAACTGCATGTATCGCCCTAGATATACATCGCCCACACCACCGATGACTTCTGAGAGCAGTACTGAGAAATCCAAATTAACTTCAGAAAAACTATTCCCACCTGCAGTACTGTACAAACGAGGAGTCGATTTGCACAACACTTAAAAAAACCCTAAATCGCGGCTTCCCACCATCCCTACTCTCTACTCCTACCTGTACAAACACTCCCCGCACACTCCCCCCTCCCACACTTCCGCTAATACCCAACGTCAGTTCTCTATGCGCTGGCGCGGACAGCGGCGCATAGCACTCCGCCGTGCAAACACCAGCCGGCGCTTGTCTCAACGAGTGACATCCGATGACTCGCCCCTTATCTGCTAATACGCACTGTGCTCTTAAGCTAAGTCCGTCCGCCACTTCTTTTTTTCCCAGATTCCGGTAGCGTGTTAGCTAATCGGTAGCATACCACTCGCAGCTCGTCGACAGGCAAGGGTATCAACCGTGCTGATGCGCATGGGCAATACTGTAGTATAAATCCTCTACAGTTCACGTCGTTACATATATGACAAACCTTATTAACTACGAGAGATTATTCGCAAATTACGCGATACTGACATGAGCTAGAATCAGGATTTACTATCCCCTTCCCGCCGCCTAGCAATGATGACACTAATACCTAACTGCGGACTGGCCCCCCCCCCCTCCACCCTCGATCTCTCCTCCCCGCTAAAGCTTTCGGAGGCGAGTGAGCATCGACATCACCCTACCGCACGAATAATTTTTGATTAAAACGAGGCTCGCACGATCGACGGAACGCCCAGTCTTATGATACATAGGTTTCTGACAGTTTTTTTCTTTCTCCCCTTTTAGGAGGGAGTCCAGAGCGGGAGGGGATCCCGTATGTTTCGGGTTTCTTTCTTTCTTTCTTTCTTTCTTTCTTTCTTTCTTTCTTTCTTCTACTCGAGTTTTGATATTTGGTGTTGTGGGGGTTAGCAGCCGGGTATTGTATATATATGGCACACGTATGGGTAAGAGGATTGGACGATCGGTATGAGAGGGGGAAGTTTCCCAGAAAGTCTTACGCAGATTCTAGAGTAGAATATGTGCGAAACGGAAAAAAAAAGGAGAAAAAACATCCACGGTATCTCTGGCACGAATGAGTGTGAGATAGTATAGCCTACAAGGACAATACAGCTCGGTGCACTGGTCTCCTGATAACCATCCATTATTTAAGTTAGATACCAGGGGCCAACGATAGTTTCACCTTCGATCCCTCTACCCAACCATCTATACAAAGTCCACCACCCTCCACTCCAGGACCCAAAAAAAAGCCCTTTTCACCGAACAAACCCAGTGTTCTCAGCCGTCCGGGGCCCCCGTAGGGCCCGGCGGGGGGACTGCCAAGACCCCCGAACGAGACGGGACGGCAAAATGTAGTCCGTCCTCGTCCTTGAATTCCCAGGACGGCCGTCATTAGCAAGGACGACAAGCCCCACGGCCTGAGACAACTTCCGCCGGGGGACGGCAGGTAACTACATAGGACCGCCGGGGACGGCGGGGACAGCGGGGGCGGTAGGGGACGGCGGAAACATCGGAAAACATCGGAAAACAGCGGAAGACGGCGGGGGACGACGGGGGACGGTGGGGGACGGTGGGGGAGGACACAATGTCGTCCGTCCTGGTCCTTGGCTCTTACTTGTCGGGCAAGTTCAGGAAAAGGCGGGACGGGACGACGAAATGTCGTCCGCCCTCGTGCTGGCCCAGGACGGATGGACTGCCCTGTTGCGAACACTGAACAAACCTCGGTATGTAAGATAGTGCCGAGCCCAACCCTCTTCCCTTAATATCTACTCGACAAGATCCATAAATTTCTATTGGAAATGCCGCTCGCCATACTCTCCCGATACCTTCTTTGTTGTTTAGATAGCTTTCGGGGACGCGCTTGTTTGTGGCTTCGGAAATGCGCTTAGGAATCGGGCATGTGTTTTTGGCTTCGGGTATGTGTTTTGTGGAAAGAATTTCCTATGCAGGGAATGCAGCCGTCGGAAGGGAAGCGGAGAGGCTGTAAGGAAAGCCGAAAGGAAAGCGAAAAGGTTGTAAAAGAGTTTTACACCAGGAGGGAAAGTGATGATTGTTCTTTCATTTTGTTAGCATCAGAGTTCGGAAAAGTTGCGAAAGGAGCAAACTATGAAAGGGATTTTTGTAGTAGCCCCTGGGAGGATAGGAGGACTTTGTCATAATATATCTCCTCTCTTTACCTTAGTTAGTTGTTGAAGTACGGTAGTCGTCATTGAGCGTTTAAATAAATTCATCCATAACTAAGTTACAGGAGCGACTACCTATCCGGGCTTGCACAACCTAACAGCAGTACGTTCCGAGGAGTATTCCGGTTCCTAATCGCCTCTTCCGTAGTACATCTGGAAAGTGCCACCCGCGCATCTAGTAGACTAAAGTCCGACAGATCGACCAACTCACAACTATCTTCAAAAATAAAGTACAAAAGAGATCCACTCCCAGTGCCCCATAAATCACTGCGATAGACAAGGTGCTAACCAACACCAAGCCCACACTCCGGCAGACCGATCACGCAACCCAACAAAAGAAAGATCCACGCCACCCCTTCGCCCAATAGAGGGTCCCCAGGGTACCCAAAAACAAAACAATTTAAACCCCTCCAGCAGGTGGCATGCGCCACATCGGTCAGTCTCACACGGTATGGGTTCAGCCATACGTGGCTCAGGCGCCTCCACAGGACGCTACCAAAACCGCGGAAAATCCAGTTGAGTCACCCATCCTCCACCGGCTCCTCACAGAACCCCAGCAAAGAGGTCCAGCACAACCACAAATCGACCGAGAAACGGAAGAAACAGGTCACATAGGGTCGCCAGAGGGCAAGCCCCCCAGCTCCAGATGCCATGTCAATGAACCGACCATGGACTTGCCGATGGAAACGAGCCTCCCAGGCCCGAATCCCAAAGACATGAAGCCATCGTGAGAATGGCTCCAAGGGCGTTGATTAGGCGATCCCCCGAAAACCACCGTCACACCGGTTGAGTTGAGCGTGAGCCTGAGGTCGTTGTTAGTGAAAGGATTTTCCCCGCCCCTAAATGTGCGATCGTTTTCCCTGAGTTGCTTGGCGTTTCGTTTCGTTTCACCGTTCGTCACTCGCCGTGTATCGTTTCGCCGTTGTTGTAATATGCAATTGGAATATGTGCACGGAACTTGGACGAAGAAGTGATAACAGAAAGTAGTGAAGATCTCGTATTGTAACAACGCTTATTCCTTCAATAATAAGAAAGCCATTGCTCAGCTATATAATACAGCAATTGAGTTCAGCCATTACCACCGTGTTCCCATAATAAGGAAAAACAAAGAGTATCAAAGAAGTATCCAAAGAGGAACAAAAGGAACAATGAAATAACACACAATAGGCTTTCAAGTCAACTGGTAACGAGTATGAAAAGATAAAGGGCTGAAAGAAACATTTGAGAGGAGAAAGGAACCATATTTGAGAGGAGCAGAAAACCATATACGAACAGCCGTTGAAGTTTAAAATTAACAAATTTATGCCCGAATCATCACCCGAGTAGTAAGACGGGCTCTTATGAGAAACATAGCAACCAACAGCAACACGGCACCCCTCTATGCTGCGCGAGTACTGTATTTGGCGGCCACAACGAATAGCAAAAGGGATTGTCCTTACCTTCTCAGAACCCTGCATGAGAGCGCCTTCTCCTGTATCAACCTCAGGAAGAGCTATGTTATATTTAAGTGAGGTGATATGTAACTTAGGTTTTTCGGTTGATCCATTGAGGTGCGATGTGTGATCGGACTCGTCCTGCATATACTACATCTTTAGGATCCAACTACAGGCGCTTTAGGACACTCGTGCACTAGAGCGCAAGATTTGTAGCATACTCGTAATTTCATGATGTTTGAAAAAGCGACTGCTATTGCATATGGGCGGAAATTCGCCCGGAGCCTCAAAAATTTGCCCATATCCAATAGCAGTCGCTTCGACAAACGTCAGGAAATTACGAGTAGGAGTACACTCGTGTCCGCAAAGTTCTAGTAACGCCTGATGTATCCCGAAGTCTTGACAGCCTTAAACAGGGGGATTGCAGAAGCTATTTAAGGAGAAAAAGATCTGAATATGCTCTATGGGATTTGACATTACTGGATTAAAAAGGGTCTCTCGAAAAAGAGTTGTCCCTTTTTTGTTATCTGGATCCGTGTTGATGGGAGTACCGAAGGTGTTACCAGAAGTTTGCGGATGCGAGTGTACATTTCCGGTACCACATAAGCAGAACAGGATTCCGGTGGCACTTAAACAAGTGTGGCAATTCTAGCTCCTGATGCTGTCAGCCCAGTTAGGAAGCTGTCGGAAAAAATCTGGGAGGGAGGGTTGATTGGACGATCCCGAGGAATCGGCGAGGTTGTACAAGTAGCCCCGCTTTTCTTTAGACCTTAAGAATTCCAGCTGCCGACTCACCTCATCATCCATCATCAGCAATATCCTAACCTGCGAAAGAGAGAAAATGTCACAATACTTTAGCCATAATATCAACTCTGTTAACACCGTTAACGTGTCGAATAATATTACGGTCGCCGATGATCGATCGAACATCCTAGCCTGGCTATCCCCGCTAGATCCAAAGTCGCGGCATCAAGACATCCAAGATCGTCGAGTCGAGGATATAGGAGAATGGCTGTTACAAACTCAGGAATTTAGAAGGTGGCACGCGGCGAGTGGAGATGAATTCGATAATGAGATTTTGTTTTGCTATGGAGGTCCGGGGGTCGGCAAAACATATATTAGGTAACAAAGACGAGCCTCGCGGGATAGAAGAAAAGAACAAGCGCTGACCAGCCGCCATGTTAGCTCGCTAGTGATAGACAGCTTGTGTGATCAAGCCGGAGAACAAAATGCTACCGTCGCGGGTTTTTATTTTGACTTTGCCGACCAAAAGGACCAGTCCCCCACGAGCACTATGGGCGCCCTGCTAAAGCAGGTGGTTGGCGGACTAGAAGAGATCCCGGAGGAGATATCGCAAGCATTCCAAAAACAAAAGAAAGCCCTTGGAGGGCGAGGGCCTCGGCTTTCGGAAATTGTGAAAATGCTACAGACCATCTCCTCCAAAGAGCGCACATTCATATGCATTGACGCGCTAGACGAATGTGTACCAGAATCTCGAGTCAAGCTTCTTAACTCTCTAGGCCAAATTCTCCAAAAGTCTCCGGGCATTAGAATATTCGTGACCGGAAGACCACATATTCAACCCGAGATCGGAAGGCATCTTGCGGGAAAAGTGACGAGTTTACCCATAAGCACCAAGAGAGATGATATTATTAGATATCTTCATTCCAGGCTGGAAGAGGACACAACTCCGGATGCGATGGATAGTAATCTGGAAGCAGATATCCTGGAGAAAATTCCTGAAGACGTTTCCGAAATGTATGTTGAAACAACACAAAGGAAGGTACCACAAGCATACACTAACATATACATGTCTAGATTCTTGCTAGTCTCGCTGAATATCGATGCCGTCCTACAGGAAACCACTATCCATCGCAGGCGGCAAAAGCTCAGCGTAATGACAGATGGGTTAGGGTTAGGGGATGCCTATGGCGCAACGCTGAGTAGGATAGAGAAACAAGGGGGGGAGAAGGCCAGGCTTGGAATGGCCGCTTTGATGTGGATATCTCATGCGGAGCGGCCCTTGAAGGCCAGTGAACTATGCCACGCCCTAGCAGTCGAGATAGGGTCGCCGAATCTCAACACCGACAATGTCCCTTCAATAAATACATTGCTATCCTGTTGCCAAGGACTTGTTGTAGTAGAAAAGGAGTCTTCCACAGTCCGCTTAATCCACTTTACCCTTCAAGAATATCTCCGGGCGCATCCCCACCTTTTCGGCACAGCTCACTCAACAATCGCGGAAACCTCCTTGACTTACCTAAATTCCGACCAGATCAAGGCCTCTTCCACTACTCCTTCCCCCGACCTCCGAGATGCACCATTTCTCGAATATTCTTCTTTGTATTGGGGAGTTCATGCAAAAAGGGACCTTTCAGATTGTGCGAAACAGCTTGCGCTAAAACTGTTTGACAATCACGATCACCACCCATCCACTAAAATCCTCATGAAAGCACAGAATATGTGGGGTGTTTATGTGGATGGATTTTCCAGGTTCAGTGGTCTGCATTGTGCATCCTTCTTTGGGATTGTTGAGATTGTAGTTGTTCTTGTACAGATGGAAGGTTGTGATATCAACCAAATAGATTCTCGGGGTAACACGCCTCTCATGTGGGCTGCTAAAAATGGGCACGAGGGAGTGGTGAAAATACTACTCGAGCGAGACGACGTCAGCCCCGACAAACCAGATAACAACGGCAAAACACCACTCTGGTGGGCTGCTTACTATGGGTACGAGGGAGTGGTGAAAATACTACTCGAGCGAGACGACGTCAACCCCGACAAACCGGGTAGCAACGGCCAAACACCACTCCGGTGGGCTGCTTACAAGGGAAACGAGGGAGTGGTGAAAATACTACTCGAGCGAGGCGACGTCAACCCCGACAAGCCAGATAACGACGGCAAAACACCACTCTGGTTGGCTGCTTACTATGGGCACGAGGGAGTGGTGAAAATACTACTCGAGCGAGACGACGTCAACCCCGGCAAGCCAGATAACAACGGCGAAACACCACTCTGGTGGGCTGCTTACTATGGGTACGAGGGAGTGGTGAAAATACTACTCGAGCGAGACGACGTCAACCCCGACAAACCAGATAACAACGGCCAAACACCACTCCGGTGGGCTGCTTACAAGGGAAACGAGGGAGTGGTGAAAATACTACTCGAGCGAGGCGACGTCAACCCCGACAAGCCAGATAACAACGGCAAAACACCACTCTGGTTGGCTGCTTACTGTGAGCACGAGGGAGTGGTGAAAATACTACTCGAGCGAGACGACGTCAACCCCGACAAACCAGATAACAACGGCTGGGCACCACTCTGGGTTGCTGCTTACTGGGGGCACGAGGGAGTGGTGAAAATACTACTCGGACGAGACGACGTCAACCCCGACAAACCAGATAACAACGGCCGAACACCCCTTTGGGTCGCCGCCTCCGAGGGGCACGGGGGAGTGGTGAAAATACTACTCGGACGAAACGAAATCAACCCCGACAAACCAAGTATCAACGGACGAACACCACTCTGGTGGGCTGCTCGGGAAGGATACGAAGAAGTGGTGAAAATGCTACTCGCCCGGGACAACGTCACCCCCGACAAACCAGATATACACGGCGAAACACCACTATTTTGGGCTATTCAAAATGGGCACAAAGGAGTGATAACGCTACTCCAGCCTCCAGAATCTGTCGCCCCCAGTATGTCATAAGTCCGAGGAACCATTGCCCCCTCACCGCCTTCAGATTCGCATAGGCTGTGTGCCATCCCCGTATGCACAGCAACAGCTCCACAACAGCCCCACAGGACGCCCATCACCACCACTGCCTCCCTCTCATCTCCCGGACCTCCTCCTCCGGCTCAAGTCCCCACCCTGCGCTAATTCCCATCTTTCCCTTACTCCCGGAATAAGCTTGCGACAGAACCTCATCTTTAATATTTCTCTCTCAACCGCGGGAAATACCCGCCCTAGTCTCTACCCTGGCTTTCTTACACAGCCGAGTCACCATTTATCAATTTCTATTCATAGTCTAGAGTTTGGCGTTGGTAGGGGATATTTCAATTATATCAAAATAAGCCAGTATAGCTTAAAATTTCCATTATCTTTACTCTCTTTTCCTTTTTGTTTTTCTGTTTAGATACCTCCTTGAACATCGCTTGTTTCTCCAATTTCCCCACATCTCCCTTTCCTCCACTTCCCCTTCTCATCTCAATTATAGACGGGAGAGTTATTTAGATAGAGATAGAGAAAAAGATATAATGTTCAAGTATCCCTAATGGCGCGCGAGAGGTGATGGGAGGTTAGAAGTTAGCAATGGTGTGACGGTGATCGGTTTCCACCAAGGCCACAGTTCAAGGAAGACCATGCCTCCATCCACCGCCACCCACCCGAAGCCAAATCTAGAAAACTACGAGCACTTCACTCTGTGAAAAACTAACGTGCGATAGTAAGAACCCCCATAATTCCGAAATACAACCCATCCAACTCCCACATCACACCCTCAACCCAAAAAAAAAAGCTCCCAATGACACCATCCCGCACCCATAGCTCTAGATATACATCGCCCACATCACGGATGACTTCTGAGAGCAATACTGAGATATCCAAATTAACTTCAGAAAAACTATTCACACCTACAGTACTGCACAAACGAGGAGTCAATTTGCACAACACTTAAAAAAAAACCTGAATCGCGGCTTCCCACCAACCCAACCCCCTCCACTCCTACCTGTACGAACACTCCCTGCACAGCCCCCCTCCCACACTTCCGCTAAGGTCCAACGTCAGTTCTTTATGCGCTTGCGCGGACAGCGGCGCATAGCACTCCGCCGTGCAAACACCAGCCGGCGCTAGTCTCAACGAGTGACATCCGATGACTCGCCCCTTATCTGCTAATACGCACTGTGCTCTTAAGTTAAGTCCGCCCGCCACTTCTTTTTTTCAAGCTTCCGGTAGCGCATTAGCTAATCGGTAGCATACCACTCGCAGCTCGTCGACAGGCAAGGGTACCAACCGTGCTGATACGCATGGACAATACTATAGCAGAAATCCTCTACAGTTCACGTCGTTACATATATGACAAACCTTATCAACTACGAGAGTTTATTCGCAAATCACGCGATACCGAAATGAGCTAGAATCAGGATTTGCTAACTATCCCCTTCCCGCTGTCTAGTAACGATGACACTAATACCTAACTGAGGACTGACCCCCCCCCCCCCTCCACCCTCGATCTCTCCTCCCTGTTAAAGCTTTCAGAGGCGAGTGAGCATCGACATCACCCTACCGCACGCATACTTTTTGATAAAAACGAGGCTCGCACGATCGACGAAACGCCCAGTCTTATGATACATAGGTTTCTTCAAGTGGGATTGACAGTTTTTTTCTTTCTCCCCTTTTAGGAGGGAGTGTGGAGCGGGAGGGGATCCCGTATGTTTCGGGTTTCTTTCTTTCTTTCTTCTACTCGAGTTTTGAGATTTGGTGTTGTGGGGGTTAGCAGTGTTCCCAACGGGCCAGGCCGATGGTAGGCCGGCCTATAGGCCGTAGGCCGGGCTAAGGCAGGCCGCTCTGGAAGACAGCCTAGGCCCATATAGGCCGAATTCGATCGGCCTACGAAAGCCTATCAGGCCTGATAGGCGCCTATAGGCCCGGAGATTAGCGTTGAGAACAGATTGCGTTAAGGGTATTCAACCCTCCTACCCCACCCCTCTTCCGAGTTTATCGCCTGTGATTTTTTTTCCTCCTTTACCTTCGGCTATTATGATACTTCTTAATTAATCACAAAACGAGTTAATTAATTCACTACCTCTAGTATTTTTTTG
>Ga0307509_10002721_pt1 | contig 28188 bp, 16 predicted proteins | sample 10_EM_MG_FD_202245 | JGI IMG/M metagenome (GOLD analysis project Ga0307509, IMG submission 202245) | Populus trichocarpa ectomycorrhiza microbial communities from riparian zone in the Pacific Northwest, United States - 10_EM | ecosystem: Host-associated > Plants > Roots > Unclassified | place... | reverse complement strand
CTCATTATCTGGTTTGTCGGGGTGGACGTCCTCTCGCCCGAGTAGTATTTCGACCACTCCCTCATGCCCATTATATGCAGCACCCGAGAGAGGCGTTTGGCCGTTATTATCTGGTTCGTCGGGGTTGACGTCGTCTCGTCCGAGTAGTATTTCGACCACTCCCTCATGCCCATTATATGCAGCACCCGAGAGAGGCGTTTGGCCTTCGTTGTTTGATTTGTCGGGGTTGACGTCGTCTCGTCCGAGCAGCATTTTCACCACTCCCTCGTGCCCATTATAAGCAGCCAACCGGAGTGGTGTTTGGCCCTCATTATCTGGTTTGTCGGGGTGGACGTCCTCTCGCCCGAGTAGTATTTCGACCACTCCCTCATGCCCATTATATGCAGCACCCGAGAGAGGCGTTTGGCCTTCGTTGTTTGATTTGTCGGGGTTGACGTCGTCTCGTCCGAGCAGCATTTTCACCACTCCCTCGTGCCCATTATAAGCAGCCAACTGGAGTGGTGTTTGGCCCTCATTATCTGGTTTGTCGGGGTGGACGTCCTCTCGCCCGAGTAGTATTTCGACCACTCCCTCATGCCCATTATATGCAGCACCCCAGAGCGGTGTTCGGTCATTGTTGTTTGGTTTGTCGGGGTTAACGTCGTCTCGTCCGAGCAGCATTTTAATCACCCCCTCGTGCCCATTATAAGCAGCAGCCGAGAGTGCTGTTTTGCCATCGTTGTTTGGCTTGTCGGGGTTGACGTCGACTCGTCCGAGCAGCATTTCCACCACTCCCTCTTGCCCATTTAAAGCGGCCCACCAGAGTGGTGTTCGGCCATGATTATCCGGTTTGTCAGGGCTGACGCCGTCTCGTCCGAGCAGCATTTTAATCACCCCCTCGTGCCCATTATAAGCAGCAGCCGAGAGTGCTGTTTTGCCATTGTTGTTTGGCTTGTCGGGGTTGACGTCGTCTCGTCCGAGTAGTATTTTCACCATCCCCTCGTGCCCATTATAAGCAGCCCACACGAGTGGTGTTCGGCCGTTGTCATCTGGTTTGTTGGGGTCGAGATCGCCCCGGCTGAGAAGCATTTTCACCACTTCTTCGTGCCCATTCCCGGTAGCCCACTCAAAAGCTGTGTTACCCCCACAATCCACCTGGTTGATATCGCACCCCTCCCGCTCGACTAAACCAGTTACAATCTCAACAATCCCGAAGAAAGATGCATGATGAAGGCCACTAAATAAGGAAATTTTATCGAAATCAACAGTATGACCATAGATCTTCTGTGCTTGCAAGAGAATTTTTGCGGGCATATGGTTGCTGTTTCCATCAAGTAACTTCAGCGCAAGCCCTTTCGCACGATCCGAAAGGTCCCGTTTGGCGTGCACACCCCAATAGAGAGAAGAATATTCGAGAAATGGGGTGCTTTGCAGGTCGGGGGAGGGGCTTGTCGAAAAGGCTTTGACTTGCTCGGAATTCAAATAACTCAAGCAGGTTTCTGCCATTATCGAGTGAGCTGCGCCGAAAAGCTCAGGATGTGCCCGGAAGTATTCTTGAAGCGTAATGTGGATCAACCGGACCGCGGAACCCTCTTTTTCTACCACAACGAGCCCTTGACAACAAGCTAGTAATGTACTTGTTGAAGGAACATTGTCGGTATTGAGATTTGGAGACCCGATTTCGACCGATAGGGCGTGGCACAGTTCATTGGCCCTCAAGGGCCGTTCCGAGAAAGATATCCACATTAGCGCGGCCATTCCAAGCCTCGCTCTCTCCCCACTCTGTCCCTTTATACGATCCAGTGTTGCGCCATAAACATCCCCCAACCCTAACCCATCGTTCATTGCCCTGAGCTTTTGCCGCCGGCGATGGATTGTGGTTTCTTGTAGGACGGCATCGATATTGAGCGTGACTAGCAAGAATCTAGATATGTTTCTGTCAGTCAATTCTTGGCGTAGCTTTCCCCGGTCCTATCGCTTATACATACATTTCGGAAACGTCTTCGGGAATTTTCTTCAGGATCTCTGCCTCTAGACTGCTATCCATCGCCTCCGGGGCTGGGTCCTCTGCCAGCCTGGATTGAAGATATCGAATAATATCATCTTTCTTAGTACTGATGGATAGACTGGTAACCCTTCCGGCAAGACGCCTTCCGATTTCGGGTCGAATGTGGGGTCTTCCAGTCACGAATATTCGGGTGCCCGGTGACTCTTGGAGAATTTTGTTTAGCGAATCGAGAAGTTTAAGTCGATGTTCTAACACACATTCGTCTAGACCGTCGATACATATAAACGTGCGCTTTTTAGAAGCGGTAGTCTGTAGCATCTTCACCATATCTGCATGTTGTGGTCTCCGTCCACCAATGAAATTTCTTTGCCCTTCATAAGCTTCCACCATTTCCTCCGGTACCTCCCCTAGCCCGACCACAAGCTGTTTGAGCAGGGCTCCCAGCATACTCGTTGATGATTGCTCTCGTTGGGCCGCGAAGTCAAGGTAGAGGCAGGCAACCGTGACATTCTGCCCTCTAGCCCGACCACACAAACTATCTATCACCAATGAGCTGACATGGTTTGTTAGTGCCCACCACTCTCTTCTATTCCGTGAGGTCCGTTCTTCTTACCTAATATATGTTTTGCCGACCCCTGGATTCCCATAGCAAAACAAAACTGCGTCATCGGATTCACCTTCCCCACTACCGGCGTGCCAGCTCCTAAATTCCTCGGTTTGTAATAGCCATTCCCCTAAACTCTCAACTCGACGATCTTGGATGTCTTGATGCCGTGACTTGGGATCCAGTGGCGATAACCAGGCTAGGATATTTGATTGGTCATCGGCGACCGTAAATTTATTCGACACGCTAATAGCAGTGTAACTCGTGTTCAAAGAGTTGATATTGTGACTGAAAGATTGGGACATTTTCTCCTTTTCGCAGGCTAAGATATCGTAGATGATGCGCGCGAAAGAGTGGGCTACGGGGATTCCGAAGGGAGGAAGAAGAAAAGCGGGGTCATTTGTGTCACCGATCCCTCAAGACTGTCCAATCAATCTCCCCCAGATTTGGAACACCAGCACCCGGCCAGTGCCGCCACATCAGTAATCTGGGACGCCGGGCAGTCTATGAGCGGACACCCTATGTCGCAGCCACAGGGAATACCGGTATCCCAATGAAACGTTGCGATAAATTTAATAATTCCAGTAACCTCTTGAGTAGAAATAAAAACTTCAAATCCCGTACAATACGCCATGTTTCAGCACCACAGACAGTCTTCACCCTCCCAGGCATTCTCCCTGCTGCAGTAGATTACAAAAATAATCCCGATCTGGTAACTCCTAATAATACCAATTTTAGCTCGGTTGTGACCTTTTTGATATGTTGTCATCGCAGCAAATATCATATAATACAAGTATCTTAACACATCTTCAGTTGAGGTACTCGTACCCCTACAGTACCAGTACCATGGCAGCAATGCTGGATTTTCGCCTTCATTTGGCACCCCACCATAGCTGGAAATGTTACACCTATTGAACTGTTGTCCTGCTCGGTAGTGTTGCAGAGCAGTAATCTTGCACTATGGTGCACAAAGACCTTGTGCTAGAACCTAGAAGCCCTGTATACACCCAGGACCACCGTGATTTATCAAGCCTTATGGGTGGTCCAGTGGGGAAACCGGAGCTAAATATTACCTAACTTAGAGCATCACAATCTAGCTTCCGGTGGGGCGGGAACATGTTTTCGTATCGAGTTCTAGGAAGATAGGGACAAGCCCTTGTGACATTCGTCACGACGGCTAGATACAGTACTTGTACAGTACCCGGTGCGCGCAGAGGAGTGTGGGGCGGCTTCAGGTTGCTACATTCCTCACATTAGCCTCCAGTATCTTTCTAGTGATCGGGGCATAAACCCGCCGAAACCGTGCAGCTAGCCCAAGATGTATTATAATTCAAAGATCTGCAGGCTACCGCGAATCTCCTTCCGTTTAGGCCCAGCTTAATGGCACAAGGCCCAAGACTTAACTAGCCAAAGAAAATCATTCACCGGGAAGGCTGGGTAAATCCCCTGTAAACAGTTCTAAGAGAAATTACCATCTGGACGACATCAATAGAGAACTCTACCCCCAAACATAACCAGGGCTAATATAGTAGGCACAGTAAAGCCGGAAGAAAAGCTTAACCCTACTTTAGCTTCTTCATACATACTAAAACAGGGACAATTTTTCTACAGCTGTGATATACCGTACCATATCAGTTGCCTTTTTCAATACTGTAATGTCTGCTCCTACGGTAAGAACTCAAATATAAGAGAAATACGCAAAATCATTGCAATTCCCATCCGGGCTGGGAGCAGGGGTGACACCCCAGACGCTGCCCTCGCTTAGGGGAGGGAGGGTGAGGGAACAAGGAAACAAAATGGATGGCAGGCACAAGTTGATCATCCGAACAAGTCCAGAAGCATGAGCGAGTCATAACACGTCACTCGATACTATTTAGTGTTCGAACATAGGTTTGCATTGCATACTATACCAAATACCACGATACATTACAGTAACACTCTGTTGGCCGTTCCGCTTGATTAAAAAATCATCTTATTTCTCCATGGAGACACAAGAGCGCCGCGGAAGCGAGGGGCGGGGGGCTAGGGTGGGAAGGGCTTGCTCTACCATGGTATAGTAAGGGAAAGGAAAAACACAATTTAGGTTTTCAAATGAAAAATCACCCCCCCCCCCACCTCCGCATTGCAGATAAAAGATATCGAGAGCCGAATTTCGGTCCTTCTCCTCACTATTGCTCACCAAAATCATACGTGGCGCGGGTAATCGACACTTCTAAGGCTGGGCACGAAGGGCTTGGCTGCACAGTGAGTTTTCTTTCTTCGGGCTTATAATATGAGACACGGAATGGGGTTGATTTCAAGGTTGGGAAATTTTCAGACTACATTGGGTTTCCCGGATAGATGGGGGTGGGATCTGTGAGTAGTCTTGTGAATTCGGCTTCAAGCTCACGGCTTGAGCGCAGTGGTATATAAACATGATCTTAATTGAGCTATCCTCTTAGTGGAGGCAGACTATTGTAGCAACTACTCGTAAAAACTGGAATAATTGGCCCTCACGCTAGTATGTTGACTTAAAGTATGTCTCGTCAGGGTTCATACATTTGTTTAAATTTTTCCTCTTTCTACTTTGCCACCCCAATCACCGCAGTCATATCAAGAACTAGCGTTGAGACTCAGAGAAGTGAACCCCCACTCCCAGCGTCGAGACACCCACCTCCCTTCAAAACACCGTAGGGACTTTCCGTGCCCTCAACCTTATGTCAACATACCACCACGAGGCCCAATTATTCCAATTTTTACGGTAATTTAACATCCAACTTCTTATCGCATTTCACGAGCTGTTAGAAATACTTGTAATTTAGATTCATTTTTTCTTTTAGCTAAATAACTCAAGTATACACGTGAGGGGGGGAATTGTTGGAAACTTTAGGAAACAGCTAATATATAAAGAGGATCTACAGCTAAAAATGCAAGGTAAAAGAGCTGACGACGCTGTGGCGGAAATTTCGAGCTATACTAGCTTATGTAGATCTAATGGGGACAGCTCTCGACCAACGCCTAAACTCTAGACTATAAATAGGAACTGATAGATCATGACTGAGTGTGTGAGAAAATCTGTATAGAAGTCTGGACCGGCATTATCTTCGGCTGAAGGAGAAATATTCACGCTGAGGTTCTGTTGTAAGCTTATTCCAAGAGGAAGGGAGGGGGAGGGACCGGAGAAGGTGGGGCTTGAGCCACGGGAGGAGATTGGCTTGGGACGAGGGGGGTATGGCAGCGGTAGGAGCGCTGCAGAGCTGTTGCGGTCCATGTAGGGATGACACAAGTTATCTACGTTTAAAGAGGTTAAGGAGGGCGATAGCTTGTCGCCTTAACGACAGATTGAGGACGGCAAATTCTCGGGTCTGGAGTAGTGCTATCACTTCCTTACGCCCTTCCTCAGTAGCACGATAAAGTGGTGTTTTGCCGTCCTTATGTAATTTATTGGGATTGACATCGTTCCGTCCAAGCATTATTTTTACCACTCTCTTGCCCATTCCGAGCAGTAAGATAAAGTGGTATTCGGCCGTTGATGTTTGGCTTGTCGGGGTTGACGTCTCTCCCGAGGAGCGTTTTCACCACTCCCTCATGCCCACAGGAAGCAGCAATGAAGAGGGGCATTCGACTAATGTTATCTAGTTTGTCGGGGTTGACCACGCTCGTCCGAGTAGTATTTCCACTACTCCCTTGTGCCCATTCGAAGTAGCCCAGCAGAGTTGCGTGCCGCCGTAATTATCCGGTTTGTCGGGGTTGACACCGTCCAGTCCGAGTAGCATCCTCACCATTTGCTCATGCCCATTCCTACCAGCCCAGACGAGACCCCCACAATTCATTTGGTTGATGTCACAACCTTCCATCCGTACCAAACTAGCTATAATCTCAGCCATCCCGAAGAAGGATGCACAATGTAGACGGCTAGACGGGGAAGGTTTATCGAAATCCGTAGCATACCGATACATATCCTGTGCTTCCAAGGGGATTCTGTTGGATATATGGCGATTGTAGTCGTCAAACAGCTTCAGGGCAAGCAGTTTTGGCTGATCTGAAAGGTCTCTTTGCGTGAACTCCCAATACAGAGAAAAATATTCGAGAAATAGCGTACTTTAGAGGTCGGGGGAGGGCTTTGTCGAAAAGACCTTGACTTGCCGAGAGTTCAGATAACCCAAGCAGGTTTCTGCCATTGTCGAGTGAGCTGCGCCGAAAAGCTCGAGGTGTGCCCGAAGGTATTCTTAAAGCATAAAGTGGATTAACCAGACGGCGGAAGGCTCCTTTTCCACCACAATAAGTCCTTGACAACACGTTGGTAATGCACTTATCGAAGAAGCATTGTCGGTATTGAGATCCGGCGACCCAATTTCAACTGCTAGGGGGTGTTACAGTTCACCTGCCTTCAAGGGCCGCTCCACGTGAGATATCCGCATCAAAGCGGCCATTCCAAGCCTCGCTTTTTCCCCACCCTGCCGCTTTATCCGACCCACCATTGCGCCATAAGCATCCCTTAACCCAAAGCCTTCGGTCATGGTGCCGAGCTTTTGTCGCCTGCGATGGATTGCTGTTTCCTGGAGGATCGCATTGATATTCAGCGGGACTAGTGAAAATCTAGATATGAATCTGTCAGTGGATGCTTGAGGTACCCTCCCCAGTGTCGTGGATTATATACACATTTCAGGTATATCTTCAGGAATTTTCCCCACGATGTTGGCCTCTAGTCTACTATCCATCGCATCTGGGGTTGTGTCCTCTTCCAGCCTAGAATGAAGATGAAGATATCCAACGATGTCACCTCTCTTGGTAGATGAGAGGTGCGCTCGTCACTCTTCCAGCAAGACGCCTTCCGACCTCGTGTTGAATGCGTGATCTACCGAGGCTTTTTTTGGTTTTTGGTATGCTCGCAATATCTCCTCCGGGATCTCCTGCAGTCCACCAGCCACCGTTTCAGCAGGGCACCCACCGCGCTCGTGGGGGACTGGTCCTCTTGGATGGTAAAGTCGAAATAAAAACACACGACGGTAGCATTTTGTTCTCCAGCCTGATCACACAAGTTGCCTATCACTAGCGAGCTAGCATCGCAGCTGGTCAGCGCCTGCACCTTTCTTCTCTCCCACAAGGTTCTCCCTATTACCTAATATAAGTTTTCCCGACCCCTAGATGTCCATAGCAAAACTGCACTGTAAGCCTCGCCACCCAGGCCGCCAACCTGCCAGCTTCTAAACTCCTCGGTTCGTAAGAACCATTCCCCTATGTTTTCGACTCGGCGGTCCTGGATGTCTTGATGCCGGACTTGGGATCTAGTGGCGAGAACCAGGTTAGGATATTAGACCGGTCATTGGCAATGGTAAAGTTATTCGACACGCTAATAGTGCAGCTCGTGTTAAAATAGTGGGTATTATGACAGAAGGATTGTGACATTTTCTCTTTTTCGCAGGTTATTGTAAACAGTAGATGAGGAGAGTCAGCTGGAGGAATTCTTAAGAGTTGAAGAAAAGCGGGGTCGTTGTGCAACTTTCCGGATACCTCACAACCATCCTATCAATCTCCCCTAGACTTGCGCCAACAGAGCCCGACCTGTGCCTACTGCATCGGGAGCGGGAAACACCACATCTGTTTATGTGCTATCCTGCTGTACTCGGGGGTAACCGTAAGTCGGGCGCGCGGGGGAGCTGCCTGGCGAGGGAGGTGCGGGAGGAGGTGAAGGGGTCGGAGAAGATGAGGGGAGATGTAAGGAAGTTAACGAGAAAGCAGGTGTGGTGCCGTTTGAGGCTAGGGAGGGTACCAAAGAAAGGAGTAAAGGGAAAGGTGCAGCATCGCCGGTAGCTGAGGAGAGGATTAGTCGAGAGGCGAGTGGGATATTAGAGTTGAAAGATAAGGTGGAGATGGTGCTAGGGAGGTTGACGACGATGATGGCAGCGATGGTGGAGATAGGGAAGGATGTGGACTGTTTGGGCGGTACTTGTATGGTGAGTAGGGGTAGCTTTGGGATAGAAGGTGATTAGTGTTAGGGGGAGGATTAGTCGCTAAATGCAGGCTTAGTTAAGGCAGAGGGAGAAGAACCCCTTTTGAATACCATGAAAAACAGGGGGTAAATTACCTTTACAATACTATTCCTGGCAAAAACGTGCCATCGCAAGAGCCCGAACTTTTTCAATACAAACTGGGTGATAGGGAGAGGTTGTTTATGGTAGGCTGGAGATGATGTAGTTCTTTGTATAGGTTTCGTTTTTGGTCAATGGTATCGGGAAGGGTTTCTCGTCAAGAACCTGGCATTGAAAAGGTTGATTAATCGACCGGGCCATAAACGGGGTCCGGAGACGGGGAGGAGTTAACAATGGAAATCATGCGATTGACTTCAGGTCCTGGTTACCCGGACCAAAAACAAGCTTGAAGCCTGCCAAGCCGGGCAGAGTATGAGGCTCTTCTGGCTGGAATTAGTCACCCGCCACATGAATTGTGGCTAGAGAAAATGCAAACCAAATAAGGCAGCCACAGTTCACATGACCAATGACTAATCCTCACAGGCAAGGAGGATCTTTGTGATGAAAGAAACTACCGTAAATTACCAGGAATGCAGGATTCTAAGTTTGGGTTCCGGCTGAACGTAACTAACCGCGACAGTGCAAAGGTATAATACCGTAGGGAATCAATCCGAGTGGACAGGTCAACTATTCCCTACCCTCATCCGATCTTGGAGACAAAACAAGTCGTCGGCACCTCCCCCCCCCCCAATTTCTCACCAAAAACCGCTGATTTTAGCCACTCACAACTCATCTGAAAGCAATATCCGTAGATTTGGCAAAGCCAATAGGCAAAGCCCTAGACTTTCCGGATAGAAATTATGAGAATATTCCCACCCCACGGTGATAGCTTCAGAGCTTGGGATCCAGATTGGCTATTGTTACAATGTAAGTTACTTTTTATATGGGAAACTCATCTAAGATTACACCACGAGCATTAACGCAGAGCCCTTCCTCTTATGAATGAGAATATCTAGATCACCCTGAAAGCTCTTGCGGATTTTGAAAAAAAAAAATTTACCATCGGCAAAGCCGGGATTTTGTGGGGCGAAAATTGCCATTTTTGATGCAAAACGGGGAGGTGTCGGCGAATTTTGTCGACACGATGCACAGTGTCCTACCGGTACCGTATTACGGTAAGTGCTAGGTACGATATAATTCTCGGATACCGGTATCATACAAGAGAAATATGCAGCTCATTGGAGTTCCCGGTCTGGGATAGGATTAGGGGAGCTACCCTAGTTTCTGCCCTCAATTGGGGCCTCGAGGAGAGACAAGAAAAACAACAATTGGGGAGAAGACCCGAGATTATGGTGGTGTCATATGAGCAAGTCCCGAGGCCAGTGCGAGGCATAAGATGTCACTCGCTCCTGTTTAATTTTCCAACTGTAAGCTTGAGCGAGGGGACTATACAGTCTAGTGCGATACAGTAGGACAGATGGACTCGCAGTTGATTTCATGGAGACTCGTGAACAATGCGCACCATAGATGATACTAAATTTCCCAGTTTGAGAAAAAGAGGTGTATTTAAGACTTAGAAAAGGCTCAAAGGAAGCGGATCAAGAACAACAATCAACAATCAACCCCCATCCCTTTCTTTCTTCATACCAACCCCTTTATGCAGAATCTGATAAAATGTTAATAGACGAATGAGAAAGAAAAAAAATTCCCCCTTCTTTGTTCCTTTAGATACTGTTTACTTAGGATTACGTTATTTACTGAAGGAGAACTACGCTCTAGACCTATCACATCCCACATCGGAACGCGCGGGGGAAATAGAGAGGTTGTCACAACACAATCCGGTAGCATGCTGTTAGCCGTGCTAGTATGTATGAAAAAACACTTTGGTTCTTAATGGATTTATACAAGAGGGGGCTGGATGGGAGAAGTATGGTTTATGCTGAAATAGTATAAAGATGAGCAGAATAAAAACCCCAATCTTGGCTTTCAAACAGAAAGCCAACAGCCTACTTTGCAGATAACCATATTGTGAATCTAATTTGGATCTTCCGCTTCCGCGTTACCTTCCGAAATTGTATGCTACCTGGGTGATATATATCTGGGCTCAGGCGTGAAGGGTTTGACTTTATATACCGAGGGGTTTTTATTCCGAGTTAATGACATGAGATTAATGGGACGGGGGTTCGATTGCGGGCCTACGTTGGCTTTTCCCGGGTTGGTGAGAAGCTAGAAGCGTGGGCTATTTTCAAGAACTCAGGTTCGAACCTCGCGGGGGCGGGCAAAGGGGGGTAGCGGCATATAAACATGATCTTCATTAAACTATCGTTTTTGTGGAAACCAATCCCCCCCCCCCCAATACGATAGTTGATAGTTGACTTTTTCCGTCGCTTCTCACGAGTCACCGGAAGTCGTTGAACCCTACTAGTATATCCTTTCTATGTATCTATATCTAAATAACCCTCGGGTCTACACATCAGATGGGAGAAAGGGAAAGGGGGAAAAAGGGAATCGTGGGAAAAAAATTAAAGAAATAATCAATGTGCAAGGGGGATATACAACCAGAAAACAAGGGGAAAAGGTAAATCCGAGGGCAGTTTTGAGCCATGCTGGCTTACCTAAATACAGTAAAACATCCCCTACCAATGCTACATTTTTGACTACAAATAGAAACCGATAAACCCTGACTTGTCCAGATAAGAAAATCCGTGCAGAGTTGCTCCGGCTAAAAGAGAAACATGAAAACCGAGGTTCCGCCGCAGGCTTATCCAGGAGGAAAGGAGACGGGAGCTGATACAAAGTGTGGATTTGGACTATGGGAGGAGGCTGGGCGAGGGGGAGGCAATGGCGGTGACGTGCGTGCTTATGGAGCTGTGGCGGTCCATGCGGAAATAAGATGTGGACTGTCTGTATTCGAAGGTGGTAAAGAGGGCGATAGCTTCTCGCCTTTGCGCTAGGCTAGAGGATTCTGGGGCTGGAGGAGCGCTATCACTCCTTGTACCCATTCTCAGCAGCCCGGGATAGTGGCGTTGGGCCGCATTTATCTTGTCTGTCGGGGCTAACGTCGTCTCGTTCGAGTAGTGTTTTCACCACCCCATCATGCCCATTGTGGGCAGCCCACCCTAGCAATGTTTGGCCGTCGTTCTCTGGGTTGTCGAGGTTAACTTTATATTGTCCGAGCAGTATTTCCACGACCCCCACATGCTCATAGCAAACAGCCCGCCAGAGCGGTCTCCGGCCGCCCTTATCTGGTTGGTTGGGATTAACATCGTCTCGGCCGAGTAGTATTTTCACCACCCCCTCGTGCCCATTGCGAACAGCCCACCAGAGTGGTCCTCGGCCGTTGATATCCGGTTGGTCGGGGTTGACATTGTCTCGTCCGAGTAGAATTTCCACCACTCCCTCGTGCCCATTGTAAGCAGCACACAAGAGCGGTGTTTGGTTGTTGATGTCTGGGTTGTCGGGGCTGACGTTGTCCCGCCCGAGCAGTATTTTCACCACTTCCTCGTGCCCATTCTGAGCAGCCCACCAGAGCGGTGTTCGGCGGCAGTCATCAAGTTTTCCGGGGTTGACGTGGTCTTGCTCAAGTAGTATTTCCACCACTCCCTCGTGGCCACCGTAAGCGGCCCACCAGAGTGGTGTTCGGCCGTAGTCATCCGGTTCGTCGAGGTTGATGTCGTCTCGTCCGAGCAGTATTTTCACAACTCCCTCGCGCCCCCGCCCAGCAGCCCAATGAAGTGGTGTATTTCCCATAAAGTCCGTCCGGTTAATATCGCAATCTTCAATCCCCACCAGGCCAGCTACAATTTCAACAATCCCGAAGAAGGATGCCCAATGTAGGCCACTAAATAGGGAAGGCTTGTCGAAATCGATAGCATAACAATACGGCTTCTGTGCTTCTAAGAGGATTTTGGTCGATATGTGGCTGTTGCAGTCGTGAAACAGCTTCTGCGCAAGCACCTTCACGCGATCCGAAAGGTCCTTTTCTGCGTGCACTCCCCAATATAGAGAAGAATATTCGAGAAATGGTGTAGCATGGAGGTCGGGGGAGGGACTGGTCGAAAAGGCCTGGACCGGTTGGGAATTCAGATAACTCAAGCAGGTTTCTGCCATCGCCGAGTGAGCTGAACCGAAAAGACTGGGATGGGCTCGGAGGTATTCTTGAAGGGTGAAGTGGATTAACCGGACCTTGGAGCCCTCTTTTTCTACCGCAACAAGTCCTTGGCAACACGTTAGTAATGTATTTATCGAAGGAATATTGTCGATATTAAGATCCGGCGACCCGATTTCGACTGCTAGTGCGTGGTATAGTTCGTCGGCCCGCAAGGGTCGCTCTGCGTGAGATATCCACATCAAAGCGGCCATTCCAAGCCTTGTCTTCTCCCCACTCTGTCCCTTTATCCGACCCAGTGTTGCCCCGTAAGCATCTCCTAACCCTAAGCCATCGGTCATTGCCCTGAGCCTTTGCCGCCTACGATGGATTGTAGTTTCCTGCAGGACGGCATCGATATTGAGCGAGACTAGCAAAAAACTAAACAGATATTTGTCAATGGATGCTTGAGATGGCTTCGCTTGTGTTGTTTCTACATACATTTCGGAAACACTCTCGGGAACTTTCTCCAAGATTTCTGCCTCCAGACAACTGTTCATCGCATCGGGGGTTGTGTCCTCTTCCAGCCTGCTGCGGAGATATCTAATAACATCATCTCTCTTAGTACATATAGGTAGACTCGTCACTCTTCCGGCAAGACGCCTTTCGATCTCAGGCCCAATATGCGGCCTTCCAGTCACGAATATTCTAGTACCCGGCGACTCTTGGAGAATTTTGTTTAGCGAATCAAGAAGCTTGACTCGATGTTCTGGCACACATTCGTCTACCGCGTCGATACAAATGAACGTGCGCTTTTTGGAAGAAGTAGTCTGTAGCATCTTTATAATATTGGAGTTTTGGGGTCCCCGTCCACCAATGAAATTCTTCTGGGCCTCATAGGCTTGCACTATTTCCTCTGGTACCCCTCCTTGCCCGACCACGAGTTGTTTAAGCAGGGAGCCTAGCATCCTCGTTGATGACTGTTCTTTTTGAGCGGCGAAGTCAAAGTAGACGCACGCAACGGCGACATCTTGTCCTCTAGCCTGATCACACAAGCTGTCTATCACCAATGAGCTAGCATCGCGGCTTGTCAGTGCACACCCTTTTCTTCTATTTCATGAGGTTTGTTCTATTTACCTCATATACGTCTTCCCGACTCCCGGATCTCCATAACAAAACAAGACTGGGCTATCCGATCTCCCACTACCGGCGTGCCATCGTCTAAATTCTGTTGTTTGCAAGAGCCATTCCCCTATGCTTTCGACTCGGCGGTCTCGGATGTCTTGATGCCGTGACTTGGGATCTAGTGGCGACAGCCAGGCTAGGATATTAGATCGGTCATCGGCAACTATAAAGTTATTCCACACGTTAAAAATGTAGCCCGTGTTAAAAGAGTTAATATTATTACTGAAAAGTTGGAACATTTTCTCTTTTTCGTAGGCTGAGTACTGTAGATGATGGGGGAAGATAGAGAGTCGGCTACAGAAATTGTCGGGGGTTGGAGGAAAGAGGGGTACTTTGTGCAACCTCACCGATCCCCTAGGACCACCCTATCAATCTCCCCCAATGCGCCAACCGCACCCGGCCCGTTCCTCCCGCGTGAGAAACCACTCGAGTATGGGTTGTTGAACTGCGGACAAGCGTGGACGCCCTCCCTGCAACCACTCGAGCAATAGACTATCCCAATGGAACCCTGCGATAGTCTAATAATTCCAGCAACTTCAACAATAGAACCGAAAACTTAGTCTTGTATTCCATTCTTCAGCACCAGTGATAGCCTTTGCAATCCCGGGCATTCTTCTTGCCCGATTGCGAAAATAGTACGGATGTGGTAACCCCTAGCAGCATCGATTTTTATTTAGTTGTAGTTTTAGGGATTTGTTGTGATCGGGGGGAATACTCGAGTACTCTCACAGATTTTCAACTTAGGTGCCGTACCGTACTTGGTTGAGCCGCTAGATCTCCTCGCTTAATCCACACTCCTCATAGCAGGGAAATCCCACACCTGTTCAAGTGCTATCCCCCGGCGCGAGGTTTTCTTGCTCAACAGTGTGTTTCCCTGCCCGAACACCCTAACGGGCCTGTGGTATAATATCATCGACTAGCTTAGTATATACACATCCAGGACAAGTAGAGCACTCATCCCAGTAGTATTATCATACATCAGGCCTCTCCAACCCCTATCACCAATTCCCCTTACCTGTCCTTTCGCTCTCCCATTTAGGAGGGTGAAAACAGACAAAGCCCCACATTTTATCGCGATCCCACCCCCCCCTCCCCAATGTTTAGGTCAAACAAAAAAAACATCCGAAGGCCAGTATAAGCCAGAGGTTCTGGGTAAAACCGACACGCCGCTATTTCATGTATGGTATTTACTATCCCCGGAAAGGCGAATTCGCTATGGCATTAGTCCCTAAGAGGAATCGGGGCTACCATAAGAGGTATGGCGGCCGGTCGAATTTACAGAGAATTTAAGAGAATACTCCCGGGCTGGCCTCGGTAAATATCACCAAAGGTTTGTTCGTCTAAGAAACAAGAGAAGGGTTACCTAGTTGTCCTATCGCTAGGGGACGAAAATGGGGATAAGTTGTCGCTGGTGTCGTTTCCTTTCCGGCATTTTTTCGGAGGATGTGCGATGCTTGCATACCAAGAGGGACCTGGGAGATTGGTGGATGTTGGACAGGGGTCTGGTTTGTGCCAAGGCTTTTAGGCATAAAGTCCCTGCATCCCCCCCTGCAGCTAGCTGCGAAAGAGCCGCAAGACTTACACGTAAATGAAAATACTACTCGAGTAGAAATACCTAAGTTAGACGCCATTCAACTCACAGGATAGTTCTTCGTGAGGCCAATGCGGACGGGAAACCCCTCCCGCCAAGTACTGTACGATGTACTCGAGTACAGTACTCGTATAGTGCTCGCGCGGCGCAGATGAGTGCTAGGTAGGGGTAGGACGCAACATTTCTCACAATACCCCGCCATCCTTCGAATAATCAGAGCATAAGTTCGCCAAAACCACTCGCTTCACCTAAGTAGGCCCACCCCAAAGAATCCTCGACTATGATGAATAACCTTCAATCTGAACCTAGGTTACGAATGCACGATCCGAGGTTTAACTTGGAGCTTGAAATTCTGAACCGAGGCCTTAGTAGAGCGAAACCTCAATGGAACTACTATGGTTAGCACAGGCGCATGCATAAAAAATACTTGGCCCGCTTTAATTTGTTCTGTTCATATCATACACACTGAAGTAGAATTAAGTTTTCCGCACCTGTGATTTACTATGCTTGCTTATGGTACTTGTACGGTTAGGAGCACTATTGCAGTGGGTAACTTACTCAAGTATAATACAAAAGAAATGCGCAAGATCATTGGTCGGGGTGGAAATAGGAGAATTACATTGGGCTTGATTGTTGGTGCTGGGAGGGGAGATAACAAGAGAATAAAAAAAGAGTGGGGGCAGAAACGAGATTATAGTGTGATATGAGCAATCCCGGAGGCCGGAGGCAGTCATAAGGCGTCACTCGCTACTATTTACAGTTAGTGTTCTGTGTTTGTATAAGGTTTCTTCCTTCTCCGAAATGCTTCTTTTAGCCCTCTACGTTTTTAAAGCCTGGTACTGGTCTGGGCTAAATGTTCTTTATTTTATTGTTCCCTTTGATCTTCTCATGTGGCCTCTTTGATGATCTTTGTTTCCTAATTCCTTGTTGAGAGATCCCGGCGGCTATGGCTGGACTGAACCACAGTGCTATATAGCTGAACTGTGTCTTTCTTTCTCGTTATTCAATAGAAGAGCTGTGTCGGAAGAAGCGATCTTAATCGTTATCTATCACCACATCTCCGTCTGAGTGCCGATCGGATATTGCAACATTCGGTGTGGGAAGTAGCGGTTTGATGGCCACACACCGAGGCCGCTGTGGCACAGATTTGCACTAGCCGAAGAACGCGTAAGCTATGAAATTGCTTTCACCGCCTTGTTTCTCCCCCCTTCTTGCCCTCTTCCACGATACACCTCTCTTCTTATATACAACTTTCCACAAACCTTTTCTTTCTATTAACTTATCACAGTCAATCATAATCTTCATCTGCACTGAAGCTGTTTCACTTCCCTGCGTAAAATCCTCATCATAAATCATTACCTCCCGAGCCACCACTTTCGACATTCTGACTGTGGGTCTGCGTGGCGTACTATAAGTTACGGTATAACATGATATATAGCGCAGTAATGTACCGTTGGCAGTGCAAGTTCATATAAAAAAAACAACCTGAGGTCTTAGTGGAAATATAAGAGGGGGTGAAAGGGGTGTGGGCTTAGACAGGCATAGCATAAAGTGGCGAGAAAGAACCCGATTGAGGGTTTTAAATTGGAAATGAACTCCCCCTTGTAGAAAAAGAGACTGCGAATCTGATTTGGTTTCTCTTTTTCAGTGGTTCTCTCCAGAATCATTGGCCGTGGGCGATCTATCCGAATTTTTGAATTTATAATAATATTATGGGACTCATTGAGTGGGGGGCTAGCCCCAGGGTTAAGAGACTTCTGACATTAAATTTCTCGGGTGGAGGAGAATAGAAAGAGTGAGTGGTCTTCCGGATTCGGTTTCAACCTCGGGACTGGACTGGAGTGGTACTATATATAAACTTCGTTAAAATGTGCCCTGAGTGAGGACAAATTATTACCCTAATACCTCAGTTGACATCGAACTTTCAGTCGCTTTTCCCAAGTCGTCAGAAATACTTGAATTTTGTACATTTTTCTCTATCCATATCTAAATAACCCGTGTGTCTACAATATAGAGGAGGTGGAGGGGGGAAAGGGGAATAGTGGAATAGTGGAAAAGTTTAAGGAAACAATTGATGTACCAGGAGGATATATCGCAACAAGAAAACGAAAGGGAAAAGAGTAAATATGATGGAAATATCGTGACATTCCGGCTTATCTCAATACAATAGAAATGCCCCCTACCGACGCCAAGCTCTAGACTATAAATAGAGATTGATAAATCCTGAATCGACACCATACAAATTTTTTTGTAGAGGTTTGAACCGAAAGAGAAACAATTAGGCTGAGGTTCTGTCGCAGGATTACACCGGGAGGAGGTATTAGAGTAAGGTGGGGACTTGAACGGCCGGGGGAGGTTGGAAGGGGGTGAGAGGGGGGGGGGGGCAGTGGCGGTGACGGGTGTCTTGTGGAGCTGTTGGGGCCCATGTAAGGATGGCATAGAAGGTATCGACATTCAGAGGCAGTGAGGAGGCGATGGCGCCTCGGGATTATGATAGGTTGGGGGGAGCAGATTCTGGGGGCTGGAGTAGCGCTACCACCTCCTTATGCCCTTTGTCAGTAGCCCGATCGAGTGGTGTTTTGCCATCATTGTCTAATCTTTGGGGGTTGACGTCATCCCGTGCGAGTAGTATTTCCACCACTCTCTCATACCCATTCCAAGCAGCATTGTAGAGTGGTGTTCGGCCATTGATATTTGGTCTGTCGGGGTTGACGCCTCGTGCGAGCAGCTTTTTCACCACTTCTCCGTACCCATGGCAAGCAGCAATGAAGAGGGGTGTTCGGCCGATGTTATCTGGTTTATCGGGGTTGATATCGTCCCGTTGAAGCAATATATTCACTACTCCCTCGCACCCATTTGAAGAAGCCCGCCAGAGGGGTGTTTTACCGTCGTTATCTGGAATGTCAGGGTTGACCTCATTCCGTTCGAGTAGTATTTTCACCACTAGCTCGTGCCCATAGCGAGCGGCAGTAAAGAGTGGCGTTTGGCTATCTTTATCTGGTTTGTCGGGGTTGATCTCGTCCCGTTCGAGTAGTGTTGTTACCACTCCCTCGTACCCATAGCAAGCAGCAATGAAGAGGGGCGTTCGGCCGATGTTATCTGGTTTGTCGGGGTTGATCTCGTCCCGTTCGAGTAGTGTTGTTACCACTCCCTCGTACCCATAGCAAGCAGCAATGAAGAGGGGCGTTCGGCCGATTTTATCTGGTTCGTCGGGGTTGACATCGTCCCGTTCGAGCAGTATTTTCACCACGCCCTCGTGCCCATTCCAAGAAGCCCGCCAGAGTGGTGTTCGGCCGTCCTTATCTGATTTGTCGGGGTTTATCTCGCCCCGTTCGAGTAGTATTTTCACCACTAGCTCGTGCCCATAGCGAGCAGCATTGTACAGTGGTGTTTGGCCGTCGTTATTTGGTTTGTCGGGGTTGACCTCTTCCCGTTCGAGTAGCATTTTCACTACTCCCTCGTGCCCATTCGAAGAAGCCCGCCAGAGCGGTGTTCGGCCGTCCTTATCTTGTTTGTCGGGGTCAACCTCGTCCCGTTCGAGTAGCGCTTTCACCACTCCCTGGTGCCCATACTTAGCAGCAGCGAAGAGTGGTGTTTGGCCTTTGTTATCCGGTTTGTTGGGATCGACGTTGTCCCGTCCGAGCAGTACTTTTACCACTCCCCTGTGCCCATAATAAGAAGCCATAAAGAGGGGCGTTCGGCCGACGTTATCTGATTTGTCGGGGTTGACATCGCCTCGTTCGAGTAGTATTTTCACCACTCCCTCATACCCATTCCAAGAAGCCTGCCGGAGTGGTGTTCGGCCGTGATTATCTGGTTTGTCGGGGTTGACCTCGCCCCATTCGAGTAGTGCTTTCACGACTCCCTGGTGCCCAAAGTTAGCAGCAGTCAAGAGTGGTGTCCTGCCGTGGCTATCTGGTTTGCCGGGATCGACGTTGTCTCGTCCGAGCAGTACTTTTACCACTCCCTCGTGCCCATTGTGAGCAGCCCACACGAGAGGTGTGTTACCCCCACAATCTGTTTGATTAATATCACAACCCTCTATCTCTACTAACCTAGCTACAATCTCAACGATCCCGAAAAAAGATGCATTGTGTAGGCCGCTGAATAGGGAAGTTTTATCGAAATCAACACCATAACAATACGGTTTCTGAGCCTTCAACAGAATTTTGGTGGAGATGTGGTTGTTGTAGTCGCCAAATAGTTTCAGAGCAAGCTGTTTCGAGCAATGCGAAAGGTCCCTTTTTGCGTGCACTCCCCAATATAGAGAAGAGTATTCGAGAAAGGGTGTGTTTTGGAGCTCAAGGGAGAGATCGGCTGAAATTGCCTTGACCTGATGGGAATTCAAATAACTTAAGCAGGTTTCCACAATTGCCGAATGAGCTGCGCCGAAAAGGTCGGGATGTGCTTGGAGGTATTCTTGAAGCGTAAAGTGGACTAACCGGACAGTGGAAGTCTCCTTGTCTACGGCAACAAGGCCTTGACAACAGGCTAGTAATGTACCTATTGAAGGGACATTGTCGGTGTTGAGATCCGGCGACCCGATTTCGACTGCTAGGGCGTGGCACAGTTCATCGGCTTTCAAGGGCCGCTCTGCGTGAGATATCCACATTAAAGTGGCCATTCCAAGCCTCGCTCTCTCCCCACACTGTCCCTTTATCCGACCCAGTGTTGCGCCATATGCATCCCCTAACCCTAAGCCATCGGTCATTGCGCTGAGCTTTTGTCGCCGGCGATGGATTGTGGTTTCTTGGAGGATGGCATCGATATTTAGCGAGACTAGCAGGAACCTGGATATGTATTCGTTAGTGGATACCCGAGGTAGCTTCTCTAGTGACGTGGCTTATACATACATTTCAGATATATCTTCAGGGATTTTCCTCAGGATGTCTGCCTCTAGCTTACTGTCCATCGCATCTGGGGTTGTGTCCTCTTCTAGCTTAGAGCGAAGATATCTGACAATATCACCTCGTTTGGGACTTATCGATAAACTCGTCACTCTTCCACCCAGACGTCTTCCAATCTCAGGCCCAATATGTGGTCTTCCAGCCACGAATATTCTAGTACCTGGAGACTCTTGGAGAATCTGGCTTAGCGAACTAAGAAGCTTGGCTCGATGTTCTGGCACACATTCATCAAGAGCGTCGATGCATATGAATGTGCGCTCCTTGGAGGTGGTGGTTTGTAGCAACTTCACAATATTGGGAAGCCGGGGCCCGCGTCCACCAATGGCTCTTTTTTGTTCTTGGTATGCTTGCGATACCTCTGCCGGGATTTCCTCAAGTCCGCCAACAACCTGTTTCAGCAGGGCGCCAATTGTGTTCGCTGGGGTCTGCTCCTTTTGGGCAGCAAAGTCGAAATAAAAGCACGCAACGCTAACATTTTGTCTTCCAGCCTGATCACACAGGCTGTCTATCACCAATGAGCTATCATCACGGCTTGTCAGTACTTGTCCCATTTCTTCTCTTTCATAGGCTTCGTCGTTGTTACCTAATATATGTCTTCCCGACTCCTTCCTAACCACCCACACCTTTCGCTCTAGCCAATCACATCGATTTGTCACGTCTGCGATAGTTTACACTTTGTGGTTTTTTGTTTCCCCGCTCGTTTAACGGGCTTTTGCTTTGGCCTCTGGCCGTGGAATTGACTCTATTTGGGAAGATTTACTGCCTACGATTTGCTTGGGTCGTTTATACGTTGTTCCCCCGTTTTCGGGATGGCGCTTTCTTCGCCTCCTCCCTCCAACCCCATGAGGGACATCGGCCTTTTGCCGGTCGTCCACTCTACCTATCTTGCTCCTGGTGGGAATTACTCCTGCCTTACCTTTACCCATCGCCCCGAGTGCCGTAACGGTGCTCACGACAACGAAGTTCGTGCTTTGATTTCTCGGCTCGCTCATGAGTCCTTCGACCTTGTGGAGGCTGCCTCTCAAGGAATCCTTCTTGCCCGCGGATGCTCGCCGGAGTGTCGCTTCGACAGAGCTGCTACGATTGGGCTCTACCATCGTTTCCACTCGTCGTCTGGATTTGGCGCTGAATCCTACGCTCCTTCCTCGTCCCTTCCGTCCTCCCAGTTGACACGCTCCGGGAGTGAACCCCCCCCCTGCCTCAGACCCCATGGTACCCTCGAGTTCATGGCCTTCGCTACCGCCTTCTTCTTTGGTTTTTCCCCCGTCGCAGGAGCTCCCTCTTGCTGTGATTCCTTTGCCGCCGGCTGCTGCAGCGACGGCCCGATTCCCAACGCAACCGACCAATTACGGGTCAACTCCGGACTTCCGGGATGCGTTATCGTCAGGTGAGAGACGTCTATATGACGGGAAATTTAGATTGGACGCGTCGTCGGACGCTACCTACCGACCCCCTGCCCCCGATGCGAACAATTTGACTTCGCCTCCCACCCATAGGTTGATTGGGAATGGGTCTGGCTTTGTTGACTCTGAACCCGAGATCGAATGCCGCCCATTGGGCAACCTGCCTGTCTCTCGGGCACACCGGAAGTTTGGCGGAGGAGCCCCCCCTGTGGTTCCTAATTTTTTCGGGGTTTCCCCATCCCCCCCCCCACTTGTGCCTGCCTCTCCAGAAATTAGGGATGTCCCTATGACTCTCGGGGGTGGTAGGAACACTGACGGCTCCGGCCTAGGTGACAGCAGACACGCTGTTCCTGAATCGTCGCTTCCCTCGAGCTTCGCCCCCCTCCCGAACACTATGAGCTCCTCCACCGCTGACATGCTTGATGCTGTCGAGGACATTGCTTCGGGCCGTGGCCGACCCTTGTCACCTGACCGCGTCCGACACCAGACCCCCCCTGCCGCACGTTCTGACTCCGGTTCGGATACCGACTCAGATACCGACAACGATATCCCGATTCGTGCCATCACGTTTCAGGAAGGGGAGTATGAATCCCTCGGTGAGGTTAGGGAGGACATGAGGTTGTTTGCGATCAAGATTAACGACTTGATCGGTGTTAATGAGCGGCTAGGTGGTGAGGTCGTGGTACTGGCCAGCCGGTGTGAAAGGCAGCAACGGAGGATTAACGCGCTCGAGGATCAGGTTGATGAGCTTCGGAGAGGTGAGATTCCCTCGGTGGTTGTTGTTGGTGACGCTGTTACAGGTCCCCCCAAGCCGAAATCACGATCGCGGTCTAGGAAGAATGTTAAGTTCGCGGATCCCTCGAACGGCCCCGGTGGCCCGTGCCCCGCTCCGGTTTCCCCTCCTCCGCCACCCCCGTCGGTGGTTAGAGCACAGACTGTTTCAGGACCGGCGTTGGTCCCCGTACTCCCGGCGCCCGTCGTTAACCCCGTGCCGTGGAACGTTGTTGCGCGGAAAGGGAGAGGTAAGAATGGTCCGAGTACCAATCTACATGATTCCGGACGACAAGATCGGCCACTGTCAGCATCGCCCAACGCTGTCCCGGCAAGGGCCCGACACATCACGATGCGCTTCTCGACAAGGAGGAGCATCAACCTACCGGAGGGGGTTACCTGTGAAGGGATCCGTTCCCGGATTAATCAGTCCCTTGCTAATCAGGGCAAGGTCAGAGGGACCACTCCCTATGTCCGTGAAGCAAGGCTTAGGAATGAGATCGGTTGCATCTTCCTGACCCTTGCTGGACATGCTGCCGATGAGGTTTGGCGCATGCTGGACAGATGTCATGCTGCCCTGATGAGGGACTTGGGTTTGCCGGATTTTTCCTTTGCTCCTGACATTCCTAAGATTAAAGTCTTGGTCTCGGGGGTCCCCCTTTCTGACACTGGGAGAGGTTCGATTTGGTCTACTGATGGATGGACCGGTGACCGTGCTTACGACGGGCTGAGGGTCGACTTGGAACAGGCTAACCCAGGTGTCGTAGTTGCTGGTAGGCCTAACCTTATAGGCTCGATTTATGCGATGAAGCAGGCCGGCATGGTACACTGCTCGGTTCGTTTTTTGGTCGAGAGGAATACCGCCATCGAAGCTGCGATCAAGAGCGGCAAGATATTTCTCCGGGGGTCCAAGAGGCCAGTTCGCGTCTGGCTGGAACACCAACCCGCCACGGTGTGTGGTAAGTGCTTACAGATTGGACACAATCAGATCACCTGCGGGTTCGCGCCGAGGTGCAGATTCTGTCGCCAAAACCATCTTTCCCGGGAACACCATTGCCCTGTACTCAACTGCAACGGAAGTATTGGGGAGGCATGTTCTCATACGAGTAGGGTTTGTATGCTGTGTGAGAGGACTGATCACTTCACTGGATATGAGAAGTGCCCCAACGTGGTAGCCAATGCGGCCAATGGAAAGCTGACTACCTCCTCGCCGCCAGAGGCTGCTGCCTCGGGCGCCGAAGCGGACGATACGTCCAGGATGGGATACAATGACCGCACGATGAACCGAGCTGCCGCGAGGAGTGTTGGCAGAAGACCGACACCTCTGTACGAGCAGGCCGTTGCCAAAGCTGAGAAGCTTACTGACAAGACCGCTGTGAGTGCTGACAAAGGGAAGACCATACTTCGTAGGACTATGTCCGACAGCAACCTCAACGTCACTGCGGGTTCGTCCCGGTAATGCTTTACAACGCTTTGGCTATTAACGTGGGGGGGTCTATACATAATAGATCGGTGGTGATGGATGTATTTTCTTTTGTTCATGTTTTGTTTATATTGGACCCCCCGATTGGGAGTGGTCGTGTGTGTCAGGAGAGTGGTGGTTTTGTTTTGTTTATGTTTGAGGAGGGTTGTGATGTGGAAGTGTATGTGAGATACGAGTGTTTGGGGTGGTTTGTGCCTGGAAGGATTGGTGGGTCCAGTGCCTGCGTGGTGTATAGAGAGAATGGGGAAGATGTGGTGATTGGGGGGGTGTATGTGAGGCCGAAGATGTTGAAGGCGGTATGGGATGAGGAGATGATTGGCTTGAGGGATGCTGACATTGTGATCGGGGATTTCAATGCGCGTCACGGAGACTGGGATGGGGATGGGTGGAACCTCAAAGGGGATTGGACTTTCGAATACTTTCGGAGACAGGGCATGACTGTTTGTCGGCCTGGGGGACCTACATTCCGCGGGGTGTCCACTATTGACCTGTGTGCGACCCGTCATCCGATTATATCCGTTCAGTACACCGGGAAGTGTGGTCTCGAGCATGATGCTATATTGTTGAAGCTGTCATGCGATGCCCCTGACAACATAAACCGACGCAGACCGGCCTGGAAGAAAGTCGATCAACCCAAGCTGTGGGAAGATATCCGGGGACTCTCTGACCTACAAGATAACGAACTTTGGCCTGGCATCAGGAAGATTGTTGACGGACTGCCCCGGAGTCGGCACGCGCACAGAAGCTGTTCGTTTTGGAATGACGAGATGGAGAGATTGAGGAGGGATGTGAGGCGTGCGAGGAAAGGCTGTCAGGATTCGGATGGTAGGGAGAGGTACAACCTGGTGAGGAGGGTGTACCGTGCGATGCTTATTCGGAGGAGGGCCGAGCACATCGGTGACATGTTGGCCCGTGCCAGAGAACCCGAGGTTTTCCGATTGATGAACAGGCTCGAGCCTAACAGAACGATCCCCGATATGGTAGACCGGCATGGCAATATGGTCCGGGACCACTCAGGTATCGCGGACCTGGTGGCGGAGCAACTGCACCCCGAACCGAGTGGGAGCTGGTCTACACAACCAATCGACCTCGAGCCGGTACGGGACCTTGGCCGCATTCTCGATGAAGGGCCTCGGGATACGACACCTGGCGTTTGCGACATCGGATACCCTTTGATCAGGAGATGGTACAAAGAAGACTCGGGCACGTTACTGAGACTGATCAATCACGGGCTACGACACGATATCGAAGACTGGCACACGGCCGAAGTGGTGCTAATTGCGAAAGCTGATAAACCTACCTATAACGTCGTCAAATCATGGCGAATGATTCACCTGCTACCGACCTTAGCGAAAACGGCTGAGAGGGTGATACTCTCCAGGATTGCGTGCCAGGTATCGCTCGACGAGACGCAATTCGGATCCCAGCCTAGGAAAGGGTGCCATGATATGATCGCGACGGTGTACGAGTTCCTTCGACACAACCAAGGCATGCGGTGTGCCATGCTTTCGATGGACGTTGAAGGCGGGTTTGATAATGTGGTGGTGGATCACCTATCTGACTTCATGGCAGCTCGGGGCTGCGAGTACCGGCTGATTCAATGGTGCCGGAGATGGGCCTGGAGAAGAAGGGTTACCCTTAGATTCAACGGCTTGACGTCTAAACCATATCACACATTCCGTGGTGTGCCGCAAGGGTCACCATTATCCCCCTTTTTGTTCGGTATATATGTGGCCGACATATTCCGGTGCCGCCTGGTATACACGCCCTCGCGGAGGTCGATGGTTGCGTCATATGTCGACGATGGCGTTATTCTGGTTGCGGCGGACAGCCAACTCATGGCTGTCAGTATGATGGTGGAAATTTGGGAAGACTGCCGTCGGGTTGCCAGGCTGAGGAATATGGACTTCAGCTCGCTCAAAACCGGGTGGATTGGATTTGGGGACACGCGGTGGGGGTCTGTTGAGATTGGGGGGACTGACATTGAGGCTAGTGATAGGCTTAGAGTGTTAGGTTTTTATTTTAACATGTACAATAATTTTGATGCTCATGTTGATTACTGGTTGGATAGGGGGATTGGTGTTAGGGGACGGATTGGGGCGCTAGGAAGGAGATATGGAGGGGAAGGCGGTATCGGGGCTTGGGAGATGGTCCGTTTGCTCAAAGGTGCATATTTGGCAACGGTGTACTACGGGCTGGAATTTGTTGCAGACCACGGGCCGTATGTACGGAGGATACAGACACATGTCAACAGTTGCGTGCGGAGTCTATTTAGGATTCCTAACACTGTTGCGACCAAGATTATCCTTGCCGAGTTCGGAATCTTCCCGACGCACGTTCAAGCCCGGTATATACAGAGACGGCGTTACGCGCGGGCGGTGACCAACCGATACAACAAAGACCTCCCGTGGTCCATGGAGATTAGGGAGGGGTGGGCTGACCGGGATATTCGACCCGACCGGCTGAGCTCGGAACATACTCTCGACTGTCGACCCTTGGTCGAGATACCCCGGAGTAAAGGAGAGGCTATCGATATACACGATACCGTCTTTGGGATTGCGGAAGACTCCTTGGACGCGAGAATTGTGTACACAGATGGATCCAAGTCCGGTAAGGCTACTGGGGCAGCATGGCTGGAATTCAGGGGTGGGCACTTTCTTGAACCCGTTCTTACGCGGACTCGGCCTGAGTGGGACATCGCTCAATGCGAACTCTATGCTATATGGGACGCCTTACGTTGCATTGGGGGCGGTGGGAGAGTGTGTGTCTTCACAGACTCGACATCGGTTCTTCGCATGATTGACGGCATGGCCCCCACCGGGAAACTGTCACAACTGTGGCATGTATTGGTACCACTGATCAACCGCTTTGAGTCTGTGGCTTTTGGCTGGTCCCCCGGGCATGCGGCGATTCCCGGCAATGAGATGGCGGACGTAGCCGCTCGTAACGCTTCGGGAGATTTGATTGTGAACTGCTCTGATGTTGACTTCGGAGGGCGGAACGACTCCATCGCACGGAGGGCGAGGCGTGATGAGTGGGCCGCCTGGCACAAAGCCGAAGGACACTCCTACTACAATCGGGAACCGAGACAGCCCCGACACATGAAGGGCATGTCGAGACTGGACGCCTATATTCTCCTTCGCCTGAGGGCTGGGATCCCGGGTATGAGGCATGAAGATTGTGGTGATGACGAGAGATTCCACCTTCTCAGATGCCCGACGCTGGTGGAACTCAGACCTGATGCGGCCTCCTTGTATGATGATAGGAAGATTGGTGAGTGGGTTGCGTGGTGGCGGAAGCACGACTATATCGGCATTGGGATTCCACGCAGTGCCCGATATCTGGACGATATTCGCGTCGTGGGTGGCAACCCGTTCACAGGGCGGGTATATATACGGGAAGATGGGGACGTTAGGGCAGTTGCCGTCGTGCGGGATTGCGGCAGGTGCCTCAGGACCGGCTGCGATGGCCATAACTGTCGAAGACCGGTGTTGCGCCTGCCTAAGAGACCCGATTTGGTGTTTATGAGCGGCATTGAGCTTAGAGGGAACAGGGCTATATGTTTGGCGTGTTCACAGCCTTTCGGGAATATTTATGAACACCTGCGACAGAATCCTGACCATCTGGCTTCATGGTCTGCCGACTTTTGGAACAACATTGCGGACGGATGGGATGATGTCGAGGCGGACTTGGCTAATACACTGGTCATTAGACATGTTACTCTGGGCCCCGAGGTGTGTCCGGGCTGTGATAGGAGCGGCTTCACGCAGGGTGGGCTTGGGAAACACCTAAGGGAGAAGGGTGGGGACGCATGTTTTGGCAAGGCGTGGAAGGAATTTGTATGTTGGTTGGAGGCTGGAATTTTTAGCTAAATTGTTTGTGTGAGGGTTGGCGAGACAGGGTTGCCTGTGGTAGTGTTTATGGATTTATGTTTGGGCGGAGGACTGCGAGATGGGCCTGCCCATGGTAGTGTTTTATTATTTTTTTAGTAGATAGCCGTGTTCCGGCCGGGCATTCGGGTTTCTGTGGTGGTTTCCTACATGTCGCGCGGGTGGTACTTTCCATATGTACTGCGGGATAGGCGGGTTGAGCTGGCGTACCTCGGGATTGTACTGTTAATCCAATATATTCGTACCTAAATACAGGAAGTATTCCAAACAAGGCTACCTATCCTACGGCGTTATGTTCCATGGTATAAGCCAAACCAACAACCAAAATA
>Ga0307509_10002720_pt1 | contig 28190 bp, 24 predicted proteins | sample 10_EM_MG_FD_202245 | JGI IMG/M metagenome (GOLD analysis project Ga0307509, IMG submission 202245) | Populus trichocarpa ectomycorrhiza microbial communities from riparian zone in the Pacific Northwest, United States - 10_EM | ecosystem: Host-associated > Plants > Roots > Unclassified | place... | reverse complement strand
AAACCCACTTTATTTAAAAAAAAAAAAAAAAAAAAAAAATCATGATAGTTAGAGCTCTTCACTCAACCATCTAAGTACTTTCTTACTCTATACTTTCAATACAAACTCAATGTCTCTCTCTCTCGCTTGTATGCAAGCAACCTAGCTCTTTGTGCCAGAGCAACTTCGACCTTGGAAGACAAGGGACCTCTCACATCTTTGTCGTATCAGGACAAGGACTATAAACAAAGACTATAAGAGAGTCTAATTATGGATAAAGGAGACTATAAGATATTCATACACAAAGATACTCCTACATCTTTATTCCAAGAGGCAAAGATCCTGAACAAAGAAAATAAGATAGTCTGAAGACAAACCTAAGCAAGTCCTTACCTGGTGCACATTAACCTCTACTGGGTAGGATTGTTACAATTTATCCCCTATCCCCATGGCATCTATTTCCCATGGAAGTTTGGTTACACCACCTATGTAAGTAAAACCTGCAATGGTAGTTCAGCGAGAGATGCTAATTTGATAGCATTGTAGAGAAAGGTCATTAATGAACCAATTGGGGAAGGATTTGTATAATATAAGACCTCAAATTTTACAGAATTCAAGCGATTGGCCTCTCTCCAAACTATAAGAATCAAATCCCAATCACTTTTACACATGCTAACTAATATGCAAAAAATGAGGTTAAAATTCACCAAAAAACAATTAATGATAGTTTCAGTAGAATTAAGGGGTGGATAAAACTGATGACATCAGTTGCTGGTGGGACAGTTCTGCTTGGCTTTGGCACTGTAAGCTCACTCATATGCTCATATTTGGTGGCTTGATCTGCTAACACTAGTATCTACAGTTCGCCTACATGGCCATAGTATATAATAAACAAATAACTACAGAGATCAATGAGCATATTGAAAAAGTCATGACCGCTTCTGAAAGAAAGACTGACAACAAGCTAGAATACCACGGGTCTGAAATATACAACCAGCTGGAAAATCTCAAACTATGGCACAAGTTCGAAATACGCAACCTCAAGCATCGGATTGAATTAGATCTCCAAAAAAGCAAGTAAGGTAGGCTGTCATGAGGACAGCATAGTTATCAGTCAGGTTTTTTTTTTCTCAGTTATAGTAGACTGGTATTCAATGATATATTTCCTCAAATGGTTTCAATTCCAATACTGAATACTTGGTATGTTTTTCTTCTTTTCAGTTATAGGAGAGGTGAATCAATGCTATTGTTCCTTGATTGGTTTCTATTCTGATCATCACTGCTTGGTATTTTCTTTTTCTGTTTCATGAGAGACTACAATAAATATTATGATTCCTTAAATTAACTTCTATTCCGTAATTATCCAAGCATAAGCCCCGGGGTAACTGGCTAATACAAAACAGATCCTAGGCATACTCTTGGCAGTCAGATAATTTTTCTCACCACGAGTACTGTAGTGGATAGCAAAGGCAGTTGTCGCATATGCATCCCCCAAATTATTGCCTATTGTCATCTCCTCCAGCTTTTCTCTTCTCTCAGAGATGGTAATCTCGCCTAGAATACCATTTATTTTCAGTGAAACTAGGAGGAATCTATACGCCATAGCTAGTTAAGACAGAAATATGTGCAAAGTAGAAAGTTTACATGTTCAATGTAACACACATTTCAGAGATTGTTTCAGGAATGATTTTCAAGATATCTGCATATAAAACATCTGTCCGTCATGGTGTCTATCTCCAACTTCCTCTCTAAATACCTTTTGATCTCGTGATTACTAGGACTGATTGGTACTATAACCCCAGTGGTGAAATATCCTACAATTTCTCCCTCAATATGAGGCCTACCGGTGACAAATATTCATGTCCTAGGTGACTCTTGAAGGATGTCCTTCAGTGACTCAAGAAGTGACAGTAAATTCTCAGGAAGTCACTCATCGAATCCATCAATACAGATGAAGACCTGCCATAATGTGGCAATAACCTGCAACAGTATCTATACCATATCTGGAAGCCTCAGACTCTACCTACTGAGCTCCCTTTCTGCCTTCTGTGATGCCGTTCGCATGTGCCTCAGTACTTCTTCTCTAGCTAGACCCCCTGTGCCCTCAGCGAGATGGTGCCTTCAGCAAGGTGCGGCAGGGTTGCCCCGGCCAAACCTGTGGTTAGTAAGCAAACTCAAGGGACTATGACCAAATTGGAATGCATGATTAGTGAATCAGGTACTTATTTCATGTATTGTTGCTACTTAATCAGACTACATGGAATGTCCAATAGTCAAGTATTATTTTTTCAATATTACTTTACTTTTTAGCTGATGATATATCTACCTTATTCGAAGAAATGCTCGAAGCCAGGGCACCTGGGCAGATGCAAAGACCAAAACAGGCCCCAGTACGAGAGCGAGTACGTGAGCAAATGGCAATTGAGCTGGCAGCAAACCATACCGCTCCAAGGTTCACAGTGGCTGCAGGAGGAGTTAGCTGTGCTGCCTCAATAGTGATTCATCGAAGAACAGGAAGCAAAAGCCAAATGGAAGAAGATCAGGTACGGCAAAAGTTGACACTGGAAGAGGAACACCAGGTGTTGGAAAGGTGTTATTTACACTGTCAGCTTGGATTTCCTCCAACTATTTGACAATAAAAGGAAATTACTCTCTTAATTGTCCATAAAAGAAAGCCTACAGAGACCTTGGGGCAAAGCTGGAAGCAAAATTTTAAAAAAATACATCTGATAGTTAAATCCCAGTTTAGTGCTCAGCTTGACTTTCTCCAAAATATGCAGAGGAATAATTTACAGTTAATGACAAAGTTTTTTGATCAATTTGTAAATTCAAACCAATTAATATATACTTGGTTACCTGTATAATAACTATAGACTAGTTGGTATATATCTATTGTATAGGAGTTTGAAATAAAACCACACAATACATATAATATTGATGAAATATACTTTGTACTGGGAATAGGCAAGTCAGAAAGAGTCTTAGAGGTTGTAAGACATCTGTGTGAAACTGGGCAATTAAAATTCCAAGCTTAAAGTAAGTTTCAATTTATCTTTTATTTAATTAGTATTACAAATATCTAGTTATAAAATTATACAAACTTAAGTAGCTAACTAACTAAAGAGTAATTAAATCTAAAGATTGGAGTTGTGAATTTGTTACTGTTATTGAGAGAGTATGTGGGAATGGATCTACTCTAGATCCTACAATTATTTTCAAGGCTGAGGAATTTATTGCGGAGTTGTTTCGCAAGCTACCACAAGTTCCCAAGAAAATTCTTTTTAGGTGATCAGATAATCGGTGGACGGATGAGGGTATGGCAAAAAGGTTTTTAGAGAGAAACTTTAGAGAAGGAAGCATTACAGAGCAGAAGGCAAAGGAGACAAACAACTACAGGCTATTACTCTTTGATGGTTACAGGAGTCATGTCAATATCATATTTCTTGAATTTTGCATCAAGCATAAAATCGTTCCATTTTGCCTACCTCCTCACACAACTCATCGTCTACAGCCTTTAGATGTTGCTATTTTCACTCTCTACAAACACATTTTTCAAAACAGGAGTTAACAAAACGATTTGAGCACTATCACTATGGAGTTGGAAAAGACAACTTCTATGAGGTACTCATGGCGGCCAGACAACAAGCCTTTACACGAAAGAATATAGCAAGTAGCTTTGGAATACCAGACTTATTTCTGCCAATAGTACCATAGTGCTTCGTAAGCTTCCATTTATACCTCACAGGATTCACCATTTCCTCCAAATTGGTCTTTGCAATCTCCTGAAATTGAATCAACCATCAACCAAACTCAACCTCATGAACATTCAAACATGCCTGCCAATTCACCACTACCAACACTGAATCCAAGGTCCAACAATTACTAACCAATAAAGCCACTCAGAACTCTAACTCCAGAGAAGATTTATGGCCTACCAGAACTGGTAACCCATGATCAGATCTAGGTGCAAGAATTGGTAGTATATGCAACACTCTCATCAAATGATTCAACTGCCTGGAGCTTGAAAAATGTTATTGGAAATATGGCAGTGACTGCATGGCATGCATTGACGGAGTTGGAAGTCAAAATCAAGCGTATTTTGAACCTGGAAAGATAGTTAGGAAATTCTGAAGTACACAAAGTAAGAAATAGAACCAGAATACCCATGCATAGTAGAGCTTGGGTTGATAGAGACGATATTTGAAACTTCTTTGCAGAGCAAGAGCACAGCCAATGAAGAACAGCAGAGCAAAGACACCAAAACCTTATCAACCTGATTGCTGGACGTAGAGAAAGGTTAGAAGAGTGTCAACGGAAGTGGAAAGAAGTAGAAAGGCTCGAGTCGTAAGGAAGATTACCACAAAGGAGAAAAACTGGCTCTCAGTTGGAGGAGCAGGAGTCTCATTTGCCCAAACAGATCCATGAGGGTGAAACAAGGTTGAGAAGCCTTGAACTCCATATTGGTGATCTGCATCCAGGAAACCTGGAGGGCGAAGACATTCAAGAGGAGAATAACAGCTTTGCTGTTGAAGCGGCCGATCACAATTGGGGCAGGGATGAAGTGAATCCGACTTCAACTCCTGCCCCCTCCGACATCCTGTTATAGATTTGTCTTTTTGTTGCTTTTTTCGGTAAAATTCAATTGTGGTTTAAGTTCTTGTAGAAGGGTGTTCAGTAGAGAGAGCTCGACAAGTGTGAAAAGCCGACCGTATTTGTGGGGTGACTGGTTGCTGCATAGCCACTATGTGCCACACCTAAGTTCGCCGCCTCGCTGATGGCACAACCTCGCTGAGGGCACGGGGGGTCTACCAGCTGCTTAAGGATGGCTCCAATGATGTTGGCAGTGGTCTGTTCCTGTTGGTTGCGGGAGTCGCAGTAGAATGCCGCAACTGCAATATCTCCCTCGCCGGCTCATCGCATAGGCTATCGATCACTAATGAACCAATATTGCCCGCAGTCAGTGATTACTCCTATTTAGCTCAGAGGGCCGTCGCTCACCTTAAAAATGTCTTTCCCACCCCTGGATTCCTGTAGCAAAACAACACAGCCTTGTCTGCTCCACCTCCACCACTTCTCCACTCACGAAACTCGTTTGTTTCCAAAAACCAACCGCCCACACTATCGAGCTTGTCGGTGCGCACATCCTAGTGCCTTCTCCGAGGGTCCAGTGGTGAGAGCCATTGCATAATCTCTAGGTTCTCATCGGCGATGCCTTGGTTAAGATTTAAGGATAGTGTTATGGCTATTCGTTACGTTGTTGCAGTCGACATTAGGGGGTCTCAGACCGGTGGTTCAGGTCCGGGATGCGTACTGCTGTTCTAGGTGGTTCAGTGTAGTATGGTGTGAAACCTCCCCGGTACAGATTAAAGGTTTAGTACCCGTTTTGTCTATTTGATGATCAAGAACTAAATCTTTACTAGCTAGCTTTAAGGAAACTAGCATAGTAGCGCTTGATAGCTCATGAATATTCCTTCTTTTGTGCAAGTCAACAGTGTACCACCAACCGCCAAACCATCAAACCATCCTGAGTACCACCTCCAGAGCCGGTACTAGTACCGCGGTTCATTTTTCCAGTTCATGGTTCGTGAACTACAAACCACCTCTTTGAACCGTGGTGCATCGGCGGTCTGAGACCCCCTATTACCCTTATTAACCGAGTTCGTATATTCTACGTATTCCATGATGCTCTCTCTGAAGTGTTGGTGGTCGATATGTCACAGCGACAAGCAAGACAGCGATATGATGGGGTTTCAGGGGATGTGCCAGCAGCCTCGTCTGGCTGAAAAAGTGGGGATGTGGATCGTCGTGCTATAATTATTGGCCAATCATCTCCCTCACTGGTATGAACAAAGGTTAGAGTTTAATGATTTGAGCTCAAACCTCAAAAAAAAAAAAACACAACACAACACAACACAACACGGATACTAATACCGGTTAGAGAGGCTATCCATACCTCAATTTCTCCATGTAATCTAGTCTAATATCCTGCGAGGTACGAGTAGCTTTAGTTTTCCTAATCACCTTGCAGTGTTCATCAGGATAGCCGACCGGCTTAAGTACTGTACCACAAGGCGCCAAATATTCCGCGGTTAGTAGACTCTCCCAATGGTAAAGTAAGTTGCTAGGGCCACCGGATTCAAATTGTGTCCTTTGGTATTAGCGTACCGAGAGAAATGAGAGTTTAGTACTCGCAATTTTCTGACGTTTGTAAAAAAGACCGGGTCCGCATATGCCATTCGTCGGACCCGAACACAAGTATCTTTGAGCTACTTTCTGGTGAGAAACCCACAAAGAAGAGAACTCGCAGGTACTTGAACTTAGGTCAGTTTTCAGTTTTATGCGTTGTTACTGCTGATATCATTGGGCTATCTACCATACGCGAGCATATGCGGACCCGGTCGTTTTTACAAACGTCAGATAATTGCGAGTACCTAGTTAATCGCACTTAATTTTTCTCTAAGTTAGGATAACTTTATCCCCTAAGCCAATCGAGTTGCTTAGTCGCTAGGATAGAACATATCGGTATCTGATATCACGGGTACTTCCGGGGGAGATTCCAAGTGATGACCTATCTAGATCTGTTAGATCCCGCAATTGCCAGCGGTGCAAGTGCGTCTATGCTAATTACCAGTATGCCGACTGCCCAGACTGTAGGGATGACTTTCGCCTTACCATTAGGGCTTGCATGGAACGGTAGCGATAGACTCCTTGGGGGCAAGATCGCGCAGCACCCTTAACCTCGTAACATCTGTCATATGGAGCGCTACTGCACAACACTTACTGTAAGTCCTGAAGATCTAGCAAATTTTTGAATACCCGTAAAAACTTTAATAACTGGACGGTGTGCTATGTCGTTGGACTTTCCACTCCTAGTATGGTCAAGAAATTTGTTTCTTTTTCTGTCTCGGAGGGGGGAAAGGGGCCGTGTTTTTGCTGTGTTTTTTGCCCCCTTTCCAGAGAAGGGAATTTTGGACTAAATAGCACACCGTCCAATTATTCAAGTTTTTACGGTAATCAATAGCTGTCCCTTTTATAATCGTATTACTAGTACTGCACAGTGTGTGCCTACTGTACAGTACACAGGCCACTATCATTGTAAGGCAAAAGTGAACACTTAAAGAATCGAAAGTTAACAAGCAACCTCAGGGAGACTAGCTTCCAGCACAAGTGAACTAAAGTAGGCTCTAGAGCCCGGAGCCATTTGGAAACGATTTACTCAGTTTGTATCATAGTTCGATCTCTTGTAATCTAACCACACCCGCCCGGCCCCCGCGAATTCAGAGAGGCATTCCTATGTACTCGAGTATTTCGACCAAGTCCGAGATGTGGATTTGCTTTTCTTTGCTCCGTTTCTCCCTTCTTTATTTTTTCACTTGTCCCGACTGCTACGGATGTTCCGCTGTTCTCCACGAGGGGGTGGGGCACAAGGGAGCACGAGATCTGCATTGATGGTTGCGGGACAATCAGATAGCATTTTTTTTGTTAAGTCGCCGGCGCACAGTCCGACTAACTAGGCCCCACTCGTAGCCTCTGGCCCCAGAACTTGATAGATATTGGCCTACCATACTCTTTTGTACATAGGTGTGGGTTTTCCGGTTCAGGTATTTCAATATGTTCAATCTCCTTCATTCCTCCCCTATGCCCGGCAGCCGGCTTACTCTTGTAGGGTTGCTATACTCTGCGAGCGGTGAGAGCCCGCTCCCCGTAAGCAAGAAAGAAAGCGGAATATGGAGTTGCTGCATAGGGCAGCAACATTATCAGACCACACACGGCTCTTGAACGAGAGTGTGCGAGACGTGCATACGAGTGATGAGATATGAGCCAAGATAACCTCATCCAGGTTATCATACCTAGGGCTTAATCGCAACATCAGATGCATCACCCTATATGAGTGTGGCCGAATATTGACGCCATGTGCAGTACGCAAAATGGGGGATCTACGAGGAGAAAACAACTTCTGGGCTAAATTTGGGTAGAATAAGTGAGGAATTATGGTCTGGGTAGAACGCCTAGCAAAGGTTAACTTTATAGCATAAATCTGTATGGCCAGCTACACTAACTACCACGAACCGAGCCAGAAATTCCCGGTCAACCACATTGTGGCCATTCCCACCTTATTTAAACTCATTAACATTACGGACTAGCGTCAACACATATCACAGCGACATATTATATATAAGAATAGTGTTCAGAAATAACGAAGGAGGGGGGGGAATAGAAATGGGAAAGGTTGATAAAGTGAAGCCGTAGACCCCAGGAGGGATGGCAGACCAGGCCCGAGCAAGTTGGCATGGAGGTGCTACAAGATACAATACAATATCCCGCCTTCAAGGAGGTGGGGAGAAGGAAAATACCCCCGGGAAACCAAGCCGCGTTAGCGATGGCATCCCTCCGCAGACATAGAGCTTAACCACAGCCTCGTGGCAACCTTTCAAAGCGTAGGTCAGTGTTTGACCGCACACGTCTTGCCCGTCGGGGTTGAACCTCTCCTCCCTAGAACAACCCTCACACCCGCGTGCCCATCCCTGTAGCCCATACAAGTGGTGAGGAACCCAAAGCATCTTTGTTCATATCATAACATTCCATCTCTATTAACCCAGCTACAACCTCAGGAATTCCGAAGAATGTTGCCCAGTGCATTCCACTGAATGCAGATAAAGGATGAAAACGCCCAAAAAGTTATGCTTTGTTGGTTCTAAAAGTAATTTGGTAATGTCCCACCATAATCCTCTTTGAATAGCTCCAGCGCAAGTGATCTCCAGCTGCCAGAGAGCTCCCGTTTCGCATGAACGCCCCAGTATACTGAACAATATTCTAGAAAGGGGCATTCTGCATATCAGCAGAAGGATCAGATGTGAGGGCTTTGACCTGTCGGGAATTCAGATAGGTCAAGCAAATTCCCGACATTGCCGAGTGAGCTTTACTAAATATCTCGGCACGAGAAGAAAGATACTCGCGGAGAGCAAACCGGATCAATCGCACAGTCGATGCCTCCTTATCCACCTTACCGGAGAAAAACAAGGAATACGTAATGACGTTAACTTCTTGCTGTGAAGGAGCTTTCTTCCCTACCAAATATTCGCCAAGAGTTCCAACTTCCACCTTCGAACTTTCACTCCTGCGCGGGGTGCCGTCACTCTATTACGCGAGTGGTCGATCTTACTCCGCGAGAGTATCCTTCCGCCGATCTTGATATTTTCAGTACACCCCACTCGGCAATGACTGAGATATGCTTGACCTAACAGAATTCCAAACAGATCATGGCTTTCCGGGTGTAATATGGGCTCATTATTGGGGAAGTTATTACAATGGTGATATCGTAGAACAGTTTGGAAAGTAGAGTACAGTGCATTGAAGTCACGAGCGGGTGTGTGCACTCTGATTCTTAAAGTTGGCTAGTTGCCGCATCAACCGGCGAGAACCGGCCCGCACCTTTACGTTGAAATAATTCAATAATATTATTCAAAGTTGAAATAAGAAGCGGCCGAGGTGGAACTTACAATTCCGAAAGACTTGAGTTAGTCCTGGGTATAGAGGGTTAGCCTATGGCTTTTTTTTTTTGCGATTTCGGGACAGAACTAGGATAAGATAGGAGGTTTATTTGAGCCGTATTAGCGCCTGACGGCTCTTGCCAGTTAATGCAGTACCATCGCCTGACGGCTCTTGCCAGTTAATGCAGTACCATTGCCTAACTGCTCCGGTATGATAATAATCTAAGCATACATAAATATCATTTGTGATATTTCGAGCGGGGAATGTAGGGTAGCAGATAGACGTATCATAGCAGTTATGCGGCGTTGTCAATAGGGGGTGCAGAAGGAGGATGGATGAGACAGCCATGGTCAAAAGGGGAGATCTGTCCACTCATATATACGCCCCTATAATAGCATACTTCTAGACTTCCGCATTTAGCCCTATAAGCGTTTGTTCACTACGGTATGTTATTTTATCCACTATTGTGTTTTAGTTGATTTCGCTTCGGATGTCATCCTTGCCTGCATTTAGCCAATCTCTCTGGGATTGCTGCTCTTGTGGTGCTCCCGGTGACCAAGAAAGCAATGTTCGGTGTGGCATAGGGCTGCCGCGTTATCAGCTGATCCAAACAGCACACCACATTTTTGAGGATAGTGCCCAAGTCCAAGATATGCGAGTGATGTCACATGAACCATTACAACCTCCTGCCATTTATCACCAAAGTCGTTAAATTTTGCGAGGAGCCCTGTCTAGATCATAAGATCCCCTCTATCCCACCTAAATTGAGTTCTGATCTAGTTTTCTACTCACAGATTCCCCTATTTTGCGTACTGTGCACGGTGCTTTACCAACATCCCTCCATAATCATAGAGTGCAATGCGATACTACCCGAAGTTGCGACATTATAGCGTAAATTCATCTAACTACCCAAGCTAAGCCCTACTAACTAGGCCGGAAAATGTCTTGTAAACCGCAGTATGTCGATTCTCATCACATCCAACCTCATCAACCTCATTGGATTTTACCTCGTTGCATAAACCACAGTAGCAGGATAACCAGCGCGGTTTCCAGAAGAAATTGAATGAAAAAGAGAAGCAGAACGGCAAATGTTCACTAGGTGGAGTAGTGCACCCCCGAAGGCAGGTTGGTGTGAGATGTAATATCTCGGTTGTTTTGGATGACTGGGTGTCAAATCGCTATGGCGACCACGTCTCTCCGGAGCCCGCAGGAACCCCACTAGGCCCCCAGAAATTCATTCCCAATAGCACACGAGATCCGTGTTTCAGCGCGCATTTCTTATGTGTTTAGATTGACATTTCCCTCCTCCCGATCTGCCCTCATCAAATCTTCATGCCCCCTGTTAGCAGTTAGGAAGAGTGGCTCTCTACCACGGCATCACCCGGGATCGGGGTTGGCATTCTTCTGTCGCGGGAGTAGCTCGCCCACTTGGGTTCATCCCTTCAGACAGCAATCGTAAGGGTGTCTATCCCGAGCAGCCTGGCATAATAAAGTTAGCTCCACAGCACCTAGGTACCCTCTCCTAGTCTTCTGACTAAGGTGTTTAGCCCTATGTTTTACTTATCGGGTTTATATCTCCCGGTGGCGCTCCAGGCCAAGTATTGTACGGCGAGTGAAAGCGCTTCTCTGGTGGGCAGTTTAAAACGAGTCGGGGGTGTTATAGGAATGCTTTTGGGGAGGGATGATGCTGCTTCCAGCACTGGGGGTAAATATGGCCGAACTCCTCCCCTGTGGGCAGCTGGAAATGGGTATGTGGACATCGAAAAGGCGCGTTTTGGAGGGGGCGTGTCACTCCCGGAAACACCGATAAAAGCGGTTGAATACCTCTCCAGTGAGCTATAAAATCTGGGCACATTAGAGCAGCGGGCATGCTCGTAGAACTCTGAAGAGCTAGTCCGTGCATTACGACCACTGACTCCATAAGCCAAACGGAACTTACGCCGGTTTCCGAGATGCAAATTGGGGAATCTTTGAGGCGGCGATCGAAAGATGAGGATTCTGTTCCTCAGTTAGAGGGCTGCAATTTCTTAATAGGCCTTTCCCTAGCTCAGCCCTCCGAGCCATCCAGAGCCCCTCCAAAACGATCTGGAGATCTCAACATTTACCACAATTGCCACCCATCCAACGAACCACTCGCTTGGGGAAAGTCCACTATCGCACCATCAAACCTCACTCCCAGTCCACCCTTTTTGGCTCTCCCCTTATTGCTCCTGTATGTATTACTCCTTCATAGCCAAGCTATCCATCTACTAGACTTAGTATATCATGTTCTTGCCTCCTACTTTCAGAACCGTATAGTATAGTACTTACACGGGTGCAATGTACGCCTTTATTGCTTGATGCTTGATGCTCTTGTTTCCCGTCTTCCCCTCCCTTCTTCATGGAAGGCACATTCCCGTTCCCATTTTCCTTTGTATCCGGTATCTGATCAGGGTGGGCTTTGTACTAGTAAAGCTTCTGCCCTTTTCAAGCTTATCAATATCCCTCACCTTCCGTTAATTTAGTATTGATCATTAGATTCATCACTTCACCGGCACTTTGTTTCCTCACTTCTTGTTTGGTTCTGTCTACATTCTCATACTTTGGTGGGAAAGGAAAAAAAGACAAATCTCGTCTTGCGTGTTTTCCTTATTTTTCCTTTTTCTTTTAGCATCGACCCTTCCCGATTAGAGTTGACTTCGGTGAACTTTGTAGAGCTCGATATAGCTTATAGTGTAGTTAGAATATAGTGGGATAATTGGTTTCACACCTCGCTGAGGATATTCCTAACGTAAGCTATACCGGAGGACGAATACACCTTCCCCTCTTTTAGATACACAGGTGTTGGAACCTACATTAAGAGGACCCCATCACTAGAATCACTATTTGCTTTAAGTTAGGTTGGATTGAACTTATGATATCGGTAGCGCATGGCATAAAATTGAACGCAACGTCCCCCACTGCGCGGTATATAACATATGCTCCTAGAGATCTCCCTCGAACTGGAAAAAGTTTGCTCCTCTTGTAGCCGGTCAGAAGTCTTTAGCACAATATTGCCTAGCTTCTGCCCAGGTGGGGATCTAGCAGGAAGTTTCCTTTTGTATATTCAATTAAGCCAAAGGGATTTGTTGATTCAATTTCCTCTCACTATTCCTTCATTTCTCTTCTCATCCTTCCATTCCGCCTCGCTCGCCAGGGATCCTCGCCGCTACTGGGAGTGGGGTTAGGTCAGAAGGTGGACAAAGAAAGCATCTTGATAGTTGACATATTAGACCCACTGATACCACATTTCGGTAAGTTATAACACAGAATAGACAAGTCATCTAATGAAAGGAGAAGAGCGATATTGTAATTACAGGTGGGAGACTGAAATAGGGAATAAAATTGACAATAAAGAAATAAAAAGAGGAAAGCATGATATATACTATGCGCCAAGGACCAACACAGGACTCCTTGCATTAGTTTCCATTCCCTCTCGTACCAGAACCCATGTTTATATATCTAACTCAGATCTATAAAATTTTCGCCCATGCTCACTCCACATGAAAAAATATTATTATAGTAATTATCAATAAATGGTTCATAAGGAGGGACGGATGACAGCGAGAAAATGGAAGAGAAAAACTAAAGAGGAAATAATCATGAAAAAGCCGATCGCCTCTCCGAAAAGGGGTTGGGTATTGGGGGGAAGGGTTTTGGGCGGCGGAAGGGGTTTAGCCGGCGGAAGGGGTTGGGGCGGCGGAAGGGGGGCTTGGGTGCCGAGAGTAACTCCACAACTCTTGTGTGCTCACGGGACGCAGCTAATTGGAGGGCTGTTTTGCCGCTGAGGTCTGGTATGTCGGGAATGACATCGTCGCATTCCAATAGCAACTTTGCTACCCCCTCATGCCCGCGCTTTCAGCTAACAGGAGTGGTGCCTGACCATATTTGGTTTCTGCGGTGTTGGGATTGATGTCCCCTCGTTCCAATAGCAACTTTACTACTCCCTCATGCCCGCCATTCGTAGCCAATAGGAGTGGCGTCAAACCATATTTGGAGTCTGCGGTGTTGGGATTGATGTCCCCTCGTTCCAATAGCAATTTTACTACTCCCTCATGCCCGCCCTTCGCAGCCAACAAGAGTGGTGTGTAACCATATTGAGTGTCTGCGGTGTTGGGATTTATGTCCCCTCGTTCCAATAGCAACTTTACTACTCCCTCATGCCCGCGCTTCGTAGCCAATAGGAGTGGCGTCAAACCATATTCGGAGTCTGCGGTGCTGGGATTGATGTCCCCTCGTTCCAATAGCAACTTTACTACTCCCTCATGCCCGCCATCCACAGCCCATAAGAGTGGTGTGTAACCATACTGAGTGTCTGCGGTGTTGGGATTTATATCCCCTCGTTCCAATAGCAACTTTACTACTCCCTCATGCCCGCACTTTGTAGCCAATAGGAGTGGTGTCAAACCATATTCGGAGTCTGCGGTGCTGGGATTGATTCCCCCTCGTTCCAATAGCAATTTTGCTACTCCCTCATGCCCGCCCTCCGCAGCCAACAGGAGTGGTATTCGACCACATTCGGTGTCTGCAATGTTGGGATTGATGTCTTCTCGTTCCAATAGCAACTTTACCACTCCCTCATACCCGCCCTTCGCAGCCAATAGGAGTGGTGTCCGACCATATTCGGAGTCTGCAGTGTTGGGATTGATGTCCTCTCGTTCCAATAGCAACTTTGCTATTCCCTCATGCCCGTTCTCCACAGCCAGCAAGAGCGGTGTCCAACCATACTTAGTGTGCGCGGTGTTGGGATTGACATCCTCTCGCTCCAATAACAACTTTACTACTCCCTCGTTCCCGTACACAGTAGCCAACCAGAGCGGTGTTAGGCCGTGTCCGGTGTCCGGTGTATCGGCCTTGGCATCTTTTTGCTGTAATATCATCGCTACGACATTTTCATGACCTCCTACGGCTGCCCACGCGAGCGCCGTTCTACCTGTTGGATCGGTTGTGTTGATATCCCATCCCTCCATCGCCAACAGCGTAGGAACTATCTCCACCATCCCGAAAAATGCCGCTCCATGGAGCCCTGTGAACCTCTTAGGGCCATCCCTATTATCGAATTCAGGCTCCCACCAACGCCTCACTTCGTGGTAATGAACCAAGAGCAGCTGGGAGGATACATGCTGCCCGAATTCAACAAGAAGCTCTAGTGCAAGCGGACTCATACCCCCCACCCCCCCCTTCCTCACGTGGTCTCCCCAGTAGCCAGAAACATATCCTACTAAGGGGAGTGTCGACGGGACCGAAGCCAGAGTTGGCGAAAGCTCCCGGACACACCGAAAATTGAGGTACGTCAGGCAAACTTCCGCTATCATGGAGTGCGGATTTTGGAACAGGCCAAGATTATGGGATAAATACTCTTGCAAACTGAAGTGGACAAGCCGAACAGTAGAGGAGGCTTCCTCAACAGTGATAAGTCCCAAAGAGCAAGCGAGGAGTGTGCGGATTGTAGGAACGTTTTCAAGATCCCGATCCGCGGAACCTATCCTTACACCTAAGGCATCGCATAGCTCGGCACTTCGTAATGGTCGCTCCGAGTTTGATACCCACATTAGGGCTTCCATTCCGAGTCTGGCTCTGCTCCCCTTCTGGGCCTTCATTCGTTCTAGGGTTGTCGCATATGCGTCCCCTAAATGATTGCCCTTGGTTATCTCGTTCAACTTTTGTCTTCTATCCGACAGGGTAACCTCTCCCAGGATAGCGTCAATATTTAGCGAAACAAGAAGGAATCTAGGGACCCTCGTTAGTTATTATAGGACTATGCATGGAGCGGAAAGTTTGGATGTTCCTAAATACATTTCAGATATTCTTTCGGGAAGAATTCTCAAGATATCCGCACGCAAAGCATCCGACATCGCGTCCCGCATATTGTCCAACTCCAACTTCCTCTCCAAATATCTTTTGATCTCGAGCGTGCTGGGGCTGACAGGCACTATAACTCCAGTGGTGAAGTATCTTACAATTTCAGCCTCAACATGAGGCCTCCCGGTGACAAATATTCGTGTCCCCGGCGACTCCCGAAGGATATCCTGCAGTGACCCAAGTAGCTCCACTAGATGCTTGGGAACGCACTCATCCAATGCATCAATACAGATGAAGACCTCCGGTAACGTGGCAATAGCCCGCTTTAGCATCTGCACCATATCTGGAAGTCGAAGACCCCGGCCGTCGACCTCCTTTTTCGCCCTTTGAAACGCTGCTTGCACGTGCCCCAGTACTTCCTCTCTAGCCACCAACTGCTTGAGGATGGCACCCATAATATCGGTAGCTGTCTGTTCCTGCTGGCCGCGGAAGTCGCAGTAGAAGGCCGCGATCGCAATATCTTCATCGCCAGGCTCGTCACATAGGTTATCGATCACTAATGAACTAATATTGCTAGTCGTTAGTGATAACTCCTGCTTCCTCGCGAGAGCCGTCGCCTACCTGAGAAATGTTTTTCCTACTCCCGGATTCCCGCAGCAAAACAACACAGCCTTATCTGCTCCACCTTCACCACTTCTCCACTTCCGAAACTCACTTGTTTCAAAAAGCCAGCTCCCCACGCTATCGAACCTCTCCGTACGCACATCCTGGTGCCTTCTCCGGGGGTCCAGTGGCGAGAGCCATTGCATAATCTCTGGGTTCTCATCGGCTATGGCCTGGTTCAAATTAACGATATTGTTGTGGCTATTCGTTACGTTATTGCAGTTGATATTGCCGTTGTTAAACGAGTGTGCATGTACTGTGCATTCCATGATGGCCTGTCCAAAGTGTTGGTCATCGATATGTTACAGGGAGAAGCCAGATGGCGATATGGGGGAGGGGGTTATAATGTGCCAGCCCAGCTGAAAAGAGTGGGGATGTGGCTTCTTTTTCCAAATCACTATCCAATCAGTTCCCGCCAAGTAAACACCAGCACATGAACAACTGCCAGAGCCTCATGATACGAGCTCGGGCATCACGGAATACGGCACCGACACTGGCGCCGGGGCGGGGAGGGGGGATGCATGCTTCAAATTCTCAGTAACATGGAGTTCAGTTATCTGTCAGGTAGGTCCTAACCCCAGGTTATCTTACAGTATCATACTTATTAAATTTAGGAAACCCAAGCCCGAGCGTAAGTGCTGCAAGGCGCCCAACACCCCTCTAAAATCATGAAACCATCCCAATCGTGAAGTAAGCTGTTGTAGCCGCCAGATTCTAGTTGTGCCCTCTTTGGTATTGATGTTCCAATAGAAATGCAACTTCAGTTCCTGGTCAATGAGATAGGCCGACACTTAGACTAATTTCCCCTAGGCTAAGCTACCCCAGCCAACAATTAGCCAACTTGTTGATAGGATATTCCCTAAGCCAAACGAGTTTCGTTGTGGTTAGGATAGAGCACTTCCAGACAAAATTTTGGGTGATAACTCATATGGATTCGTTAGATCTCGAAAATACGTAATGTGTAATAAGTATGTTTATGGTAATTGTGCCGACTAACTAATCTGGCCGCAGGGATGCCTTTCACATGAGGTTAGATATGCACGGAACCGTGACGACAAACTTCTCGGGAGTACAGTACGGCACTGCACAAGTATTATCGCGCGCTACTTGTAATGCCATGAAATTTACTTGAGTATACAACGGACTAACTTACTACTGCATATCACTAAAACCCTGAGGTCCGAGCCAACTTCTAGCCGTATACAGTACAACAGTGGTCGATTTTACAAACGCCCCTACATTAGAGGGATCCAGCAGGAAATATAATCCCTACCAAAAATGCCAAGCATGACAGGAGAGACTTGATGCGAACCTCAGGAAATTTTTGAGTTCCAGCAGTAAGACAGGATGCCAAGATGACCTGAAAGCAAGTGCGCAACAGCGTGAGACATGGCCTGGCCCAAGTTGTCGTAGTATTCAAGGATTGTAGGTAGAAATAGTAGTGACCATACTCATCATGGTTTAGATTTTGCCTTGGCCATTGTTTACATCTTGGTACTGTATTTCCAGCAGGGATAACCACTACCGGTACCCCTACTGCCCACCATTGATTGGGTGGTAGGGGTGTTCACGATCCTTACAGAAAATGCCAACTGTGAGAACTTGGTATTTCGCCTTTCCTAATTTATCGCCGTTGCTGTGGTTACGACTTTTTCCGCAGGGATTGGGTTTGTCTGCTGGATCCCTCTATTACTACCGTAGTACAGGACAGCACCTGCTGACCCTGTTATGATATCCCAATAACAGAACGAACCCAAAGTAAAAACACAGAAGCATCAAGAGACAACCGGTGACCTCAGGAAAAATAGCTGCTCAGTGCAAGCACACTACAGTAGCGTAGGCTCCAGGACCTAGAGAGGGTTGAAAACGATCTACACAGTCTGTAGTTGGCCCCAGATCTTGTAACCCAAGCACGCCCAGTTCCCGGTAATGCCGAGATCCAACACCCCCTTCTTTCCTATTTTCAACCAAGTCAGAGATATCCGTGGACTCCATCTTTTGCTCCTCTTTTATTTTCCCTCTTTTTATTATCCCTCGACCCAGCCTCCCTGGAGGGTGTTGTGGAATGTGGGTGCTGGTCATATTAACTTTTGATCTGGCATCCTTGTCACCTTAACTCTGCTCAAGTGTTATTTGCAAAAAGACGATGTCGAGACCCCCGAGACAATGTTAGAGGTTAATCCAAAGGCGCGTTGAGCGGTTGGCCACCGCAAAGGATGCGCTAAATAGATGGGTTAGTTACTTGCTTTCGAGCTTGCCCATAAACTTTCAAGTACTTGTGCCCAAGTACAGTACCGGTAGTCGCCTGTTCGGGTGTTCAGTTCCTACCCACAGCATCATACAAAAAAAAGATGAGCAAATGAGGGTATAGAAATATAACTTGGGAAGTATCATACAAAAAAAAGAGTGAGAGAGAGCCTAGAAGAAAAAGATCCAACTATAATCTAGAAAAACGTCCCCACGGTGGTAATATTGGTCAGTCTCCCCCGGATACACAGACCTCTTGAACGGAAACTCTAAGATCCCCTCCCAACTACAGCATCATTTCCCAGATCTACGAGATTTGTCCCAACCAATCAGCCACAACAAGGGACAACTCCCAGGCCCTGTTCCCAGAGTAAATTTCACCAGAAAGAAAAGGAAGAAATAGTACGACAGTAAGTTCCACAAGGAGGTGTCGTAATCTCTCGAGGGGATAGCAAGTACGGTGAGTGTATATTGACAACTCCAGTTTTCGCGGAACGATGAGGAGGGCTGCACCAGTCCCCCTCGGCATTAAACCGCATGGCCAGCTACGGCCTTCCAGAACCGTGGGAGGTCGACAATGCCTACATGCCTGAACTCCGGAGCTTATGAATAGTATAGCATTCGTCCGTACAATACAGTCGGAAATACTCTCTCAAAACCCCTCTTAGTAACCCATAATAGGGGCCTGTGGCCTTCGCTATCATATGTCGAGGTCGAAATCTTCCTGTCCAAGTAGTGACCTCATCACTCCTCCGTGTCCCTTATTGGCGGCCCGCCGGAGGGCAGTTTTCGGCCCCATCTATCTTGCCTGCTGGTTGACGTCTCCTCGTCCTAGCAGTAGTTTCACAATTTCCTCATGTCCCCGCTTACTGGCTAGCGTGAGCGGTCCTCCGTCGGTCAGACCTGGTTGGTTGGGGTTGATACCCTTCCGTCCCAAGAGTTGTTTCACCCCATCGTGCCCGTTTCCGACAGCCCAACCACAGCGCTTTAAGGGTTGCTTAAGTGGCTTGGTATGACCGCGGGGTTATATTTTCGATTTTGTGTTTTGTTGTGGAGAGTGGGTTGTTGAATACGGCTGTCGTTTGATCGATTAGGCCGAACGATTGGAAGGAAGGAAAATGGAATATCATATCTTCTTGCATAACCCCCCAAATGCTTCTGCGGAGCCGACACACTGTTAAGAATAGCGTTGTGGGTATTGTACCGATGCCGGCCACTTTTCCATTGTGCTCTGTATTAGTCTTTTACCGCCGACTGCGGTATTGCTAAAGGGGTCGCCGCCAAATCCATGGCGTATGATAATCTACCGGTATCAGTGCCGTGAGTATGGGAACACTGAGGAAGAATCAGCCGCGCACAGCCACACACACCAGCCACACGACTTCGTCTCTGGCAACATTTAGCCACCGATGCTCCAGCACCTGCGAGGACTCTGCTGAAGAATCCACACATCGCAGCAGACAGCAACTGGACAGCAGTATCCCCAACCATCCAGGTGACTCAGCATTCATCCCCTTGGAAAGCAGGGCTTTACCAGGCTGGGCAAAGCTAGCGGAGCATCTGAGTCCGGAGCGCGATGCGAACGTCCTCCTTTAGTCTCAATCCCGTGGGACAATGGATGCAATTGGCGAAAGAGAACGGAGACGTGGTGCCCAAGGTAAGAGGCTTCCACCTCAAGGACAAAATCTTCCCTAACGACCTTAGACAAGGCCACCAACCACCCAGCAGCGGAAGTGTCAGAAAAAGAGGCAAAACCTCCTCAAGCCATAATCCATCTAGCACGAAATAGTAGCCAAAGACAAGGGGGGAAGGAGATAAAAGAAGATGCCCCTACCACCTGCGCTGCATATCAAGTCCCACCTACCGCGAAATCTCTTTCCCGAGGCCATTCCCCACACCACTTCTCTTACACGCCTCCTCGCCGTCACTTCCCGGGCTCGCAGTCTCATATCCGAGGATTCTTCCGAGCGTGTAGAAAGCGCTGGCGTGGAGTGCGCTTAGGATGGTGCTAATTCACTGATTCTGGTGACGGTGATGGGAGCTACGGGATGTTACTAAATGCCTGAATGGGCTTACGGAGCCAGCCCTCGTACCGCTGTAGAAAACGTCAACGATTTAGGCTATGACGAAAGCGAGGCCGGTGCCGATCGAGACCATGAACCCGCTACGATCGGGGCACCCCTCCCGCAATATACTGACCCCATTCCCTTCATTCCGGCCACCATGTCACACCCAGCAGAAATACAAGGGGGGTATACCAAGCTCAGTGTTACCAATAACTCATAAGTGAGGTCGCCGCAATCTCACTGCGCAACCGATATACAAGCACCCTCCATCGTGGCCATCACTGCGCCCATAAGTGCTGTGGCTGGCCTAACCGCGGGATTAAATTGCCCCCAGAAACGCGGAAGAACCACGCGCTTATTGTTACAGACGCTCGCGCCATTAAATAACATACCGGTAGTTCTATTGTGTGGTTTACTGCCGCAGGCTCCCGGCGTTCGGGGGCCTCTTTCTGTCACGGTAGTACCCTGGTTAAAGTAAAGTGCGACTGCGAGGTAATGAAGTCGCCGGATGTTCTAGCACGCTTATTATATGATACTCAGCATTTAATTCACTATGTCAAGAAAAGTAGCAACACCTCCGAAATAACCTTTTGAGCTGATACACCGCCTCCATCACCTCTACTAAACCACAAATACCGTATGATACCTGCCATCACTGCCCGCAGATGCCCTTCGAGGATATAGTCTACTCATGCTTCAAGCCAGCTCCCTCTGCGAAATGATTCAGGCTCCCATTATATTCCCACCCATATAACCTCCAAATAATAAGCAATAGGTGGATATAAAAAACCCACCAACACCCTCCCCCCCCCCACCTCCACGCAATAACCCTGTTTGGATCCACCCCCCATCAATCACTTACTATCCAAAAAAGGATAGACTATTGACACCCCTCGCCATCCCACGGTAATAGCCACCGGTGCTTTAATGGATCTATAATAATGGTGATGGGTACTGTACGCGAAGAGGAGCAAAATTGGAGGAGGTGGACGAACAACAAGGCGTGCTGCATGAGTCCCGCAAGTTACGGTAGCGGGAAACCACTATCGTAGGCCCTCTGTTATACCAGTTTATCACTCGCTCAGCCACTACTTATACCTTAACCAACCCCATCCCACCATGCGATATCAACCCAATAGCATCTCATTCACTAAGGTACTGACTGAACTCACCCACTGGAATACCCAAACCCATCCCCACGAATCCTACTCGCTGAAAACCCAAACCCTCCCCCAAAACACGTCAACGAGCACCACTAAAACACGTGACTATACCTAAGAAGAGAAAAAATAGAAAAATCCCGTCAAGAACAGGATTCGAACCTGCGCGCCCGAAGGCATCCGCTAACTAACCCTTTTAAGGACTTAGCAGGCGAACGTGTTAACCACTCCACCATCTTGACATAATTATTTGAGTAATCAGGATAATAATCTCTTATTCAAAGTATATCCAAGAACGATATTTAGACCGGATGCCTTTAGCTGTCAGAGTATCGGCTGTACTGTTAAGGCCTTGCTTTGACAAGGCGAACTAGCGAGAAGGATCTAGACAAAGCCAGCATAGTTCTAGGATGTTTTTGAGGGGATTGAAGATTAGATGGAATGTGCCGCTTGTAAGGATTGCATTCGGCAAAGGGTATGGTTAGGGCTACTCTTCAGTTTGACCAGGTTTTTCGCGAGCGGAGTGGCATAGTGTAATAGCGAACTATCTACTCTAGAAAATTTGGAGAAAATTCAAATTACTTAAAGCCTGTATGCCTGTACACGCTTGGAAGTGAAGTGCTATCCACATACTGTAGTTCGTGCAGCTCTTAGCGTGCGTTTTTTTCTTTTGGCAGGTGTGGTCGTTTCTGGGGTGTGCAAGGTTGCGCTCGAGGGTGGCATCTAATCGGGGATCGCGAGTACTATAGTTCGGGAGCTCTAGCATGGGATAGGAATCTCGTTATCATTTCAGAGCAAACCATATGCCAAGGCTCCTGCTCATTCCGCTGAGCGGAAAATATGGCATTTCAAGGGAAAAAAACTTAAAACTCCAACATCTATCCCGTCACCTAACTCACCCGGTCCGAATCAACAAACTTGAAAATTTAAACCGAGTGATACTTTATGAACTAACACCCTGCATATGAAATCCCCCGAAAGAAAAAAATAACGCCATACAAATTACAATATCCTGGGAAGAGGGGAAGAAGGGAGAGGTAAAGAGAAAAAGAACAGAGGCCCGTCATAAATTAACTCCATCCAGCAAAGCAACACCTCTCTCCAGTAGGAACGTCCACATCTCACTGCAACCTTCACTCCCGCCAGCATACCTATTTCATGAATCCTTCGTTTACTAGCCTAATATCCTTATCAGCTGTGCGCTCTCTCGACATTTTGATCTTATCATGGGTCCTGCTTAGTCTCCGCTCCTCGCCGTGTACAAGTCCGTGTAAGGTGAACAGCTCAACTAGTGCTTCTTTGCGGCTAGCAAGGGTATAGGGAACGTCTGGGTCTAGGAGGGTGGGGGGGTAGACGTGAGCATCTTCATTGCCAGAGTCGTCGCCCTGGTCGGGGACACCCTCATCATCATTGCTTGATAGAGACGAGCTAGGAATTGGAGTTTGAGGGGATGCAGGTATGGCTCCGCTATTTTTATCTCTACTTCTGCCGGAGCTCCCACACCGCCTTGGGGCGCTTTCACTAAGTGGCGGACCGATACTAGCACTGCCCCTAAGTAATCGAATATCTCTCCCTTCATTTCCTCTGCGGGAGCTCTGGCTGTATGTTGTCCAAGATTGCACCTCACAATGGATACTTTCAGGCGGTGTCAATGGTGGTGTTGTGTGCTGAGAAATGGGGGGTGTCCTCCCCGAAGGTACCGCGGGACCAGGCTTGGAAGTCCTACGTGATGTATGTGGAGACACCGAACGGGAAGAATGGTGAGTGCTGGAAGGCTAGGAGTAGTTTGGTGTGTGTAGACGGGGGGCGTTTTTTCTGGAGAGCGGGGGTGAGGAGGCATCCGCCCGGAAGGAGGTATAAGATTTTTTATCGACGACGGTCGGTGCTTTGGGTTTTCAGCTAGGTTACAAGTGTCATTTTTGGAGGGTCGTGGACAGGAGCTGAGGAAAAGGTGGGGAGGAACGAGCGAATGAATGAGAGTGAATAGATATATTGCTGGAGCGGGGGGCGATAGGGAGGATTGCTAGGATGGGGGTCGAGGAGGGTTTGCGGGCCTTGTCAAAGAGGGAGCTGCTGGGAGTAAGTGTTACCTTTTCTACAGGACGTGGTAAGGACAACTTGAGCGGGTTTCGTCCACTTGACCCCTCTATATTGTCTTTTTTGTTTCTACTATGGGAGACAACCCACAGGGTAATTTTTTCCCCGGAAGGCCCTCTCACTTAAAGGGGGTTTTTTATATTCTTCCCTCTTCCGTGCCACTTATTCACTTCGAGTTAACGGAGAGGGGTTAACAAGGGTATGTGTGGTAGGGTATCTGAAAGGTGGCTTCGATTACAACATGATTAATTCAAAACATTAGTTTGGACATTATTTTACTAAAATAGAGGTTATCGCACTTGGTACTCCATTGCTGACAGGTTTTTTTATTTTTTTATTACCAACTATTTTCATCATCCATCGCACCGGTATATCATTGAATATGTTATCAACCCTATGGTTTATTGGTGAGGAGTTTGGCTACTCTTGGTTGGGTCCCTGGAGGTGACCACGAGATGATGTGCTCTGGCGGGAGATCCCTCAAAACTGGCAGCCCTACCTTTGTCACCATTTTCTTGGTTTAACTATTCTATGAGAATATCGTATTATACCCCCACGATCTCGGTAGTGGGAAACCGATTTCACCAAGTCCCCTATTTATGGTGCGGTATAATCTTACCACAACCCATTCCCTCAAGACTTCTAAAAAAAGTAGTGATAGGTTGACGGAATCGTTCTTGTCTTGCTAAAAAATAAGTTCAGCTCAATTCATCGCGGGGAGCTGGGATTTACATCGGAAAAGGGTTTAATGCCGAAATTCCTCAGCACTTCAATTAATTTCAACCCAGCATATTTGCGAACTGGATACATGTTTAGGATGACGTGTGCTTGATTTGCGCTCGATCCCAGCCCACGGCACCATGATCTTGTAGGGAGGCCGGCCCTCTGCCCCATCGACCTTTTTGCAAGAATCCACCTCGCCTATGCTTTCCTCACTTTTTTTCATAATATTTCTGCGCCGGTGATCCGATTGGCTCTTCCACTACCGGTAGCTAGCTTCGCCACTGCTGCGATGGGTAGGTATCGTCCAGTGCACTGAGGTTTCAATATCCGAATGATCTAGTATGATGCACCTTCGGGTCCACCTCTGAGGGTCACTGACTTTGGGGCTTCCCGATTTTGACCAGGCATTCCCAGCCCAGGCGGCCGGCCCCCCTTAAATTTAAATGAGACAACTTGGATATCGTACAGTCGCACCCTTCACTAGGTTCTCCTTTCGCCTGGACAACTCTTCCCCTAAGATCTATCGCGGGTAGAAATACACTTACTGTCCTGGGCTCTGATATTTCCTCTAAGTATGATATGACATTCTTCTTGGAAAATATAACATAGAACCTAACCTCAGAGCAACGGCTGTTTCGATAGGAAGTTAGTATATACCCTGACTGGTCCACTTGGGAGGGGCAAGAGTCAAATGTTCTCCGTCTCCTTGTCCTCCTGACAAGCATCCCTCTCTCTGAATGTATTCACAGTTAATAACAGTGACTTTGCGTTGGGAGTTTCGATTGCGATCACATGTCGCGCGAAGGATAAATTGGCCATAGAATTGATCAATTGAAACTGGGGGTAGAAGTAAATATGAGGATGCCATGCTCACTTGTCTTTGCCAGGAACACTTCCCCTAGCTGTTATTTTACTAGGGGCCTCCCGAATATTCGGCACATGGGGCCATTCTTGGCAAAGATGCGTGAGTAAGCTACACTAGTGTCCTCGCGATAGCGGTCTTCTCCTACAGTGAAAAGGAAAGACAGAATTGAAAAAGAGAAAGGAGAAAAATCAACACGAAATAAAGGAAGGGTTTAACCGGCATGATTGGCAGTGGGGTGGTGCGATAGATTTATAGTGTGTGATCTTGAGTGAAGGTGGAAAATAGGCTTAGAGGTCCCAGTTCAAAGCATGAACGTTCAAACATGCCCATGAAGGTGATCTAGCCATTTTCAGCTAGCCGCCCCCCACTAGCGTACTCCGATTTTCAACATAAATTCACTGTCAGGAACTTTAAATACCCTTACTGCTTAATTATTATATCACTCGATCTCGATCTTTCAAAAAAAACAAAACAAACCATTCACCATTTCACTCTCCTAGATGTTTCGTTGTTCCGAATAGTTTCTGCTTGAGATTTTAACCATCAGGATAAGGGGTGCGGTTGTGCAGTGCTGGGTACGGTAGGCACCTTGGAAATATTCCTGTTTTGCCATTGATCTCTCCAGTCCACCAGTCCTAAAAGCAATTGGTCAACACCTGCACAATCACACTGTCCCAAGTGATACTCACATTTTTCGAATCGGTCTTCTTTACAATGGCCTGGAACGCCTAGGCCGTTCTCCCCTTTCGCTGACCCCTTATCTAGTACCCGTGTTTAGAGGAATAAACCAACTATTAGTTTCTCGGGTACAGTATCTTAGAAATCGCAATGGAGACTTGCTAAGGGGGGAGTGTTTTGGAATGGGTTGGGCTATGCTTGACCACCTATGATAGGGCGGAGAAAAAAAGAGAAAACAATCCAATCAAAGTGAAAGGAGCCGACAGAGCAATCAACCCTGATTTTTCCCTCCGATTGGCTAGAAAGCGTTCAAGTGTTCCTGACTGGCTCGATAAAGAAAGAGACACCGGTAATTGTACTGTGCTATAATAGTATCACATATGCTTGAGAGCTACCGCCTTGGCAACCGTCTCTATTTGCTTAGTAATCGCTCGTGCTGTGACAAGGCTAACCTGGAATCACCACTACTAATTAGGATCCTCCGTTTCATTGCCCATTGATGCACATAACTTAGTGGCGGGTAAAGCGAGGATGCTCGGATTGGCTGAGATCGTAGGATGGCAGAGGGCACAAACATTGTTTCTTATGATGTGATTGGCTCAGGGGAAGGCCACACGGACCAACCCCCAGATCTCCAACCTGAAACCCTACCGAGGTTTATTTCCCCAGATCCCAAGTTGCTGGGGGTCTTAAGACATACCCCATGGAACTATCTTGCTCTATGGGGGCTGAGACCATGCAATACTGTATGGTGCTGGTCAACTAAAACCCGCCCTCCGCCCAACATTCTTGGAAAATTATGGCGTATCATACCCAATTGTCAGCATCTCGGGGGTGGGGGTTTAAAAATGGTTCCTTTAGCAATCGCGCACAGATCCCCTCGCAAAGCCTCTGATCGCTTCTATCTTCCTTCAGAATCAACGATTGGAATCATGCTGCAGTGGGCGGTTTGGTGGGGATACGTGACATCTCTCTTTCCTACTTCGACAATAACAGCCGCTTCCTTGATGATCTTAGGTGAAAACAGGGATCAAAGACCAATTCTGATTATCATTTAAGCACCAGGGAAAATTGAATTATATCTTCTCAAGGAAAAGGTATTCCCAGTCTGGGAATCTGGGCCGGCATAGGCGGAAGGGTAGGTTTTGGTTGTCTCGTACGCACAGATGAAAGAAAGCCGATCAATGACCAGTTTGCTGGGTACAGCCAGGTGAGAAAACCGGTACATACTGACGATTGTGCTGGAGGACGCACTATATATCCCTCCCACCTTCCCCCTACTGTTTACCTTCCTACTCCCCGTCTGTGTACTCGGCAGTTCTTTCTTTCTTGCCAATTGGACGGATGGACAGAGGGAAGGGTTGGGGTAAATGGTGGAGCGGATCTGCCAGAAGATATTAGCCTTCCAGTGATGTGCAATATATAAATTCATGAAATCCCAAGTTTCCCTTTCCCCCTAGGACCCTCTTCTCCTGTTTGATTAGGGAGGGGTGTTCTTTCAATCTTCTATCCGGTTAACTTTTCCCCCCCATTTTCATTTTCATCCCTACTCCTCCTTCCTCTCCCCGTACCTCTTCTCGCTGGCGACTACCAAACAACTAAACAATTAACGAACAAACCAAGAGAAAAGGCCGGAAATTACAGAATTCAACTATGTCTAGCGAAAAAGTAAGTTACGATGAGGCTGAAAATCCGAGAGCCGTTACTCCTCCTCAAACTTCGTCCATGGCAGAATCTGGGGTCGACCCAGCTCTTGAGAAGAAGATCATGTGTGTTTTCCAATATTTGTCCCTTTTTATCAATCGCTCTAGTTAAACTGATGAGTAATACAGCCGCAAGATTGACCTTCGTCTCCTTCCGATTCTCGCGGGCATCTATTCTGTTGCCATAGTGGATCGTATAAACATGGCCAGTACTGCTGTCGCTGGAATGACGGTGGATTTGAAACTTAATATAGGAAATCGGTTTTCCATTGTTCTGCTGGTGTTTTTCATTCCGGTGAGGAAGCTTTTATTTCTTTCCCTACAAAGTTTTTCGTGGAGAATTGGCTAACCAATATTCTGGATGGGTAGTATCTTATATTCGAACTCCCCAGCAACCTTGTTCTCAGGAGGGTTGGGTCCGCGGTTTGGTTGGGTTCAATTGCGCTGTCCTGGGGAGCTGTGACAATTGGGATGGGGTTCATCAATGATTGGAGGCTATTGGCTTTCTGTCGTGTTCTGTTGGGGCTCTTTGAGGCGGGTGAGTTTTCTACTATCCGGGCAGACAGAAGGGTGAGAGAGATGGTTGATTTTTTCTTGGGGGGGGCCGCCGGGCCCCCGCCGGGGGGGGGGGGGGGGGGGGGGTGGGGGGGGGGTGGGGGGGGGGGGGGGGGGGGGGGGTTGTAGTAAGGAAGAGGTA
>Ga0307509_10002719_pt1 | contig 28194 bp, 28 predicted proteins | sample 10_EM_MG_FD_202245 | JGI IMG/M metagenome (GOLD analysis project Ga0307509, IMG submission 202245) | Populus trichocarpa ectomycorrhiza microbial communities from riparian zone in the Pacific Northwest, United States - 10_EM | ecosystem: Host-associated > Plants > Roots > Unclassified | place... | reverse complement strand
AGTCAGTCCAAACTGCTACTCCTATGGTCTATAGGACTGGAGTCTAACCTTACTCCACTCACCTACTGGACTAGGCAGTCTGGGCACTACCGTGGACTGGACGGACTGGCCGCTTGCGAACACTGGTGTGAGCTATGACCCCACTATCGTGATGGCCTGGCAACCGGCAATCCATTAATCCGCCAGCCCCCCAAACCCCGCCAGCCCAATCCGTTCCCATAGCCGATGCTTTGCCCAATTGGCAATGGGTTCTCCAAACCCGCCATTTATAATGAGTGCCGGTAGCAGGTAGGTAAAATACTGGTTCTCAAGAGAAAATACCGGTATGCTAATAGTGCAGAACCCTTGAAATACACCCTTCAATTGTGCACTGTCAACCTCGATTTTTAGATGTTTACAGCTATGATACAAACCTATAGCAAATGGATACTGTATCAAACCTATAACCCGAATTCGGGACTGCTATACCATGATCGGCCATCGAACAATAAAAATTGCACGTCCCGTCCGCTCTGCGGTAAACAAGCATCGTATCACTTGGTTAGTATTACAGTGTGGGTGACCATGTGGGAATGCTGAATGCTGAATACTGAACTCATTCTTTTTGGATGGGGGCGTCTTGAAGTTGGGGCGGTAGGAAAGTCTGGTTATGGGAGAAAGGAAGCTTTATTGTAAGAGGCACCTAGCATAGAAGCCCAGCTAGCCAGTATAGCCCTCATTGGGTTATTCTATGGCGACATTTCTCCCACACCATAATCTACTTACTAAGTGGTATAGTTCTTTCACAAAGGACCATTCGTGCAGTTATGTGAGCTCCATACCCCCGACTTGGCGCTTAAGCAGATATGATTCTGAATAGGGTTGTGCTTCCCTTTCTTCTTTCCATTGAACTTACCTTCCCACGGAGCAGTAAATATTTTAGATTTCCATCTCAAAAGCACTAGCCTCCCTATACGGCAGAGCACCGTAGTTAGCAAGCAAGGCGACGTCTGAGCACTTACCACCAGGGTCAAACATATTATGAACCATATTAATAAGCCGAGAATATAAATCAAGTATTGAATCCACTCAGACCGGAACCTGAATTCCACAGGTTAAAAAAAAAAGCAACCCATCACATTCTCAAGCCCCCTCCCCAACCTATTGTCCCTAGACAAAATTAACCGCGCACCAAGCAACACGAAACATTTCGACCATGACAACGTCACTCCCGCACCAACCCCACTACCATGAAAACAAAAACAAAAAAATACGTGTTAGAAATGTAAATACATAGTAGAATACATAGTAGAAATTGATCTAGGGAAATTTCTTTAGGTGGTGTTGGAAGTGCGCGGTGATGGAGAGGAGGGCTGCATTTCCATAGATCGTTGGTGCGCGGTTAATTTTGTCTACTGACCATAACCAGCAGAGAAGATAAATCAAGTATCGAAACCACTCAGAGCAGAACTTGAATTCCTCTGGTTAAAAAAAAAAGCAACCCATCACATTCTCGAGTCCTGTCAATCCGGGATACTTTCAGGCTTAAGTCGTGGGTCCTATATTTACTCTAAAGACATGGCGTAGCTCTCTAAGGTGTAATTGTGGCTCCGAGTTCAATACTCACATCAGGATTTTCATCTTGAGTTGTTAGCCCTCAAATTGAGGTAAAGTCGCATCCCGCTATAACGGAGGCCAAAAATTCGGAGTTTTTTGTTCGTTATAGCGAGGTTTTGGAAGAAGTTCCTTAAAGCGAGGGCCATTTGCATGGGAGCAAGGTGTGAATTCTCAGAGGGTTTATTCGTAACAGCGAGGCTTCCCTTATAAGCGGTTCGTTATAGCGGGGTGCTACTGTAGATGGAGCTGGGGTCACGTTGCTGAAATGCCTCTACGAGTACGTTTGGGATTAGGTCAACCATCGGCTATGCGGGAGTGGGCTTGGCATGCTTGTTTCTCCTTAAATACGGTAGTCCCCTCACTTGCACTTTTTTTCAGACTATTCTCCATACATTCGTGTGCTTCTGCCCATTCCCTTCTTTCCCCGCTCGCCAAATTCCATCACAGTTCCTTCACTCTAGTATTACGCTTCAAACATGGAAACCCCTGATAAGCAGGAATCATTTAATATAGCTACCGCTGTAGCCAACCTCCACAGATCATTGGAAGAAAAGTTCATCCTCGTCGGTGGAGCAGCCTTGGTTTGCCAAGGATCCACACGTATAACTAAAGATGTCGACCTGCTCCTGCCCAGTGCACCCATCTCCCATCCTGCTTTCACACTGGACCATCCGCCGGAGGTCACCCGACGGGACGGAGTGATCTACACTAAAGCCGGGGAGACTGAGTTCCCCGTTGATATCCTCCGGAGTGTTATCGGTGATAAGACCTACGAAGATCTTGAGCCGTTTACCACTACCATTTTAGATGGGGTCAAGGCATTGGACTTGCCTATCGCATTGGGCATTAAGATTCGGTGCTGGTACATGCGGGGTGACGATGACCATGGTCTTAGAAAACAAAGATCCGATCTCGAGGATATTGCCTTCATCAGCAGAAGGATGAGGGAAACTGGAAAGGTAGTCGATAATGTTGTAGCTAAGGCCATCCCGGTTGGCTGCTACAGCATGCAGCTTGTTAAGTACAGCTTGGAGGTGGCTGGGTGCCTGGATCAATTCCTCGTTGTTGGTGGGGACAGGTTCCAGGTTTCCTGGGAGGATGACAGTGAGGACCAGCGCGAGTGGTACACTCTGTTAATAGCCGACCAAGAGGAAATCGCAGACACGGATTAGTATGGATATAAATGGATACCGGCAGTGGCATATCAAGAAAACTCCCGTCATTGTTGAGGGTGCGTGATGGGGTCGGATCGTTTGAGGGATACTGTTGGGGGGGGGGGGGGGGCTGGTGGCCTACCGGGATTGCTAGGGGTGTTAATGACATTGTGAGTTCTGTCAGCAATTCTAATATTTACTTTCGATTCTGAATGATTCCCAAGATTTCTCGATACAGGAGGGGGTGAGTAGAATGTTCAAGGGGAAGCATTGGCCCTCCGCCTATCTCCTGGTCTTCCTGAGCCAAAGGAGAAACGCTTAATTACCCATCAAATTCGCTGGCAAATCTGAATAGAAGATCATGTGACCTACTTAGCAGTCGGCCGCATGAGTAGACTTGGAAGGAAATGAATATTTCCATTTATGTACAGGATCCCAACCCACCAAAGCACCCCTTTAGCGCGTATTTACGCCCTACATTGCTGTCCAGTGTACCACCTAAGTCAAATGGCTGCTTCCCTCGACATCCCCCTCCACCATTCCCTTAATATCCCCTCCCACCGCTCCCCCGCTATTCCGCGCCATACGTGGCCGCTGTTGCCTTTCTTTGATGCGCCACTCTAACAAATCAGGTCTTGGGACTACCGTTCTCGCAGCATCAACTGAGATGGTCCCTGCAATGATACCCCTACGCAACTTCAGAACCCTCAGCATGCCTGACCGGGCATACTGCTTTAGGAAGAAGTCTATGAAAAATTGATCTCCAGGTGATATCATTCCTCTGAGCTCTGGCCGTTTTCCGAGAAGTTCCACCATGATCGCATACTGGTATATGATGTGATTTGAGTTATCTCTCGTAGATACCAGTGCGTCGATTGTCTTAATTAGAGCTGTGTACCAGATTCCCGCTTTTAGTAATCATAACTCATGCAGCCTACAATACTAGGTAGCCTGGTGGATTGTGGATTGTGAATTACCTTCGAGATAGGCTAGGAAAGACGGGAATCGATAGGGGCCAGGGCAGGGGAGAGAGGTCGTGTCTGAGTGAATGTCCAGGTGCCAGCAGCTGGCAGGGGAGAGCACCACATTGCGCGAGGAGGGCGGATACCGCAGTCGACGAGCGACCCAGCCCCCAGGTTTGCCCAAGACTGGCATGCAAGCCAGCCGGCCAAAATCGAAGTCTATGTCGCAAAAGCCTTCGTTCCGAAGAACGGAAAGCGCCAAGTCAAACTGCTCGTCGGCTATCGCGAGGTCAAGGTCAGTAAGAAGGAGGTCTGATCCGAAGAGAATTACGGCCGCGACTCCAACTACGCAGAGTTTTATTCCCGCTCTTTCGAGGATGGCAGCAGGGAGGAGGGGCGATATTCCAGCAGGGGGTTCGGACTCGGTGCTAACAGGTGAGGACATTTTTTAAAGGTGGGTGGAAGGTGTTGAGGCAGAAACGGGAGCTTAAAATTTTAAATTACCGGCAGAGGGTTTGATGCCGATCAGACTCTCACTCCCTGTCTGATTACTAATCATCCGTCTTGGCAGTCGCACAGTGTGGTTATCGTCGGCACACACAGCAACAGGGGACAAAGGCGATCCTGGGGATCAGAATGCTATTCTTCAACCTTCTCCCCTTCTCTTTTTCGTCACTCCTCCCCTTCTCTTTTTCGTCACTCCTCCCCCCTTCTCTTCCTTCCCCTCTTGTCACCCCCTCGACAAAATTGCCAAGACCATGTCATTCCTTGCTCGCCTTTCCACCAGAACCGCAATTCCCCGTACACTGTCCCGCCGCACTGTTGCTGTCCGAGTAGCTTCGACCCCGCTTCCCCGCAATCAATTAAACCCCGTGCTGAAGACAAGACAATTTTCTGCTGTGAGCTCAAGTATGATGTCTGCCCCTGCTTCAATTGTGAAGCAGAATGTTCGTCCGGAGCCTGATCAGGTCCTCCAGGACATTGCCGATTACGTTCACAGCTACGAGATTACCTCTCCACTTGCTGTAAGTGTGTTCGCTCCCTTAATTGACTCATAGAAACTGATAATTTTTAGTGGGAAACCGCTCGTTTGTGTTTGATTGATACCCTGGGATGTGGATTGGAGGCACTGAACTTTGAGCAATGCACAAACCTGCTCGGTCCTGTCGTGGAAGGTTTGATGGTCCCGCCGCGGTTGATTTTTCTTTTCTTCGGGCTCTCATTGTTACAGGGACCATTGTACCGAATGGAACTCGTGTCCCCGGCACCCCTTACCAGCTCGACCCCATCTGCGGAGCTTTCAACATTGGTACCGCGATCCGTTGGTTGGACTACAATGACTGCTGGCTGGCCGCAGAGTGGGGTCATCCTTCCGATAATCTTGGTGGTATTCTCGCCGTTGCGGATTGGCTTGCGAGAACAAACAAGGCAAAGGGTCTGCCGGCACCTAAGGTTAAGGATGTCTTGGAGGCTATGATCAAGGCCCACGAAATCCAAGGCTGCCTTGCTCTCGAGAACTCCTTCAACCGCGTCGGTTTGGATCACGTTGTTCTCGTGAAGGTTGCTACTACGGCTGTAGTTTCTAAGATGCTGGGATTGAACCGCGAGCAGACTATTGATGCTGTTTCCCAAGCGTGGGTTGATGGTCAGTCTCTTCGTACCTACCGCCATGTCCCCAACACTATGTCACGCAAATCATGGGCTGCCGGCGATGCGTGTTCGCGTGCTGTTGACCTTGCCCTTCTCGTCAAGAATGGTGTTGGAGGTATCCCATCTGTCTTGACCGCTAAGACATGGGGCTTCTATGATGTTCTCTTTAAGTCTGAGGGCTTTAGGTTCCAGCGCCCTTACGGTTCATATGTTATGGAGAACGTCCTTTTCAAAATCTCGTATCCAGCCGAATTCCACTCCCAGACTGCTTGCGAAGCTGCCATGACCCTCCACCACGAGCTCAAGAAGATTGGAAAGTCCACCGATGACATTGCTTCCATCCGCATTAGGACACAAGAAGCTGCCATTAGAATTATTGATAAGAAGGGACCTTTGAACAATTATGCTGACCGTGATCACTGCATCCAATACATGGTTGCTGTCCCACTCATCTACGGCCGTCTCACCACACAGGACTACTCTGATGAAGTAGCTTCAGACCCCCGCATTGACGCCCTCCGTGAAAAGATGGAATGTGTCGAGGACAAGACCTACTCCTTGGAGTATCATGCACCTGACAAGCGTAGCATCGGAAATGCTATCCAGATCACGCTCAAGGACGGCACGGTTATGGAGGAGGTCGCGGTTGAGTACCCTGTCGGGCACAAGTTCCGCCGTGACGAGGGTATTCCGTTGTTGTTACAGAAGTTCGAGAGACATGTTATCAAGCGCCTCGGAAAGGAGAAGTTTCATGCTATTATGAATGCTTCTAAGGACCTTGATGGCATTTCCAAGAAGGATGTTGATGAGTACGTCGATTTGTATGTTACTAAGGAATAAGCGGAGGATTTCTTTGGCCGGGCGCAGGTTGGCAGGAAGGGGAAAAATAAAGAATGCTTTTCGAGAGTAACCATCACGGACAATACCCTTGCGATTAAAATTACCGAATTATCAATTGTGCCCCTGGTAATCTCTCGGGTGATAACAATACAACAGCTGCAGGCCGGAAAATGACATTCCTCAAAGGCATCATAAGCTTTCACCTTGATAGATAGAGTTGAAAGTACCCAGGCCCCCTTAAACTCCAGTAAATGATCACTACCAATCACTCGTTAAGGGGTAACTAACGACCCCGCGTCCTCGGCATAGATGATGACTTTCCACCCAACTCACCTCAAAAAGCGCTTCTCTAACTTATAACTTTTCTCTCCTCCCCAGCTCTGACCATCCCCTTAACAACCTCAATCAAAACCCTCCTCCCAGTCTCAATCCCAAACGGCTCCGCCAATGGCGGAACATGCATAAACAGCACCTTCTCATTTTTCAACTTACCATTCCCCTCCTTCTCGCAGGCTGCCTTGAGGCTAGTGTAGTAGGTAAACTCGCACAAGAACCTGCCTGCATCATCGGAAACCTTGATGGGAACTTCCTTTCCGGGCGTCTCCTCGGGCTATATCGGAAATATTTCCACAGAATCAGCCCTCTTCATCACTTCATTCCTCTCTCCGGGGGAGCAAAAAAAAAAAAAAACCTCAAACTTCTCCACCCTATCTACGATCCACTGCACATCCAGCGCACACCTAAACTCCCTCCCACCCGGCTCCCGCTGCCTTGCTCCCTCGCTCAGCATAATCCCTCTCCCGTGCCCCGCGTCCGCCCCGCCGGGCACCTTCCCGTCCACGTCACCAAACACGTACCCATCCTCGAACGCGCGCCTTTCGAGACGGTACTCGCCCGCCCTGCCGAGGCCTACGTGGAGGATGTAGTCGAACTTAACATCGGGGGTAGTGTGCAGGGGCGGGACCTCAGCGGTCACGATTGCGTAGGCGACTTTCAACCAGTGCGGGTGTGGCCGCAGTGTTATTGTGTGCGTTTCCGTGGGAATGGTTGTGTGGGGTAGGAAGCTAGAGACTATTGCCCAGGAGGAGTTTTGGGTGTGGCTTCTGAAGGGCTGGGGGGGGGGGGGTTAGCTATTGGTTTCTTCTTTTGGGGGAGGGGGGGGGGGGAGGGGGAGGACTCCAAAGCCGGTTAGGTAAATGGTTATGTTTTTCTTCTTCTTGGGGTCTTCGTCGGTCATTTTGGCTTGGTGATGATAGGGTTGTTTGTGTGGGTGGGTGGGTGGTACTCGTATTCTGGCGGAGGAGGGGGTGTTGGACGGTGTTGTTTGTAGGGTAATTCTCGTGCGTGATGTCAGGTGGATTATCGTGTAGTATGTTCTCGTGTGAACGGCGCTGGTGTGGTACATTGCACCATTTTTCTAGATCCGGCGGGGTTGTGATGCATGTGGATCTGCTGTAGAGTTGCGCGAGTTCGTATCTGTATGCTGCCAGGTGCTTGGGTTTGCACTGCTGTTCGTTCCCCGCGAAATATTGTACCGGGGGGGGAGGGGGCTACCACTCTTATCCACAAGGGGGCTCATTACTTCCTTATCGTGTTATTGTGATCATTAATTGACTTTTAAAATGGGACTCGGTTAGGATTTCGCTTCGGTCATTGTTTCTCTAGAACCTCAGTGCATTCGCATTGGCGTGCATGATATCATACAAGTACAAGGGTTTAAGCCAATCGTGTTACTGGTACAGTACTGCATTCTAATGCCTGTCAAGTGCCGCTACCGTTACTACGAGTACTAGATTCGACAGCCTAATGGTCAGTATCTATCTATCTACGGCAGCCAGCTCTCAGTCGTGCAACCTGTTGGATATAGGGTAATGTAGCTCCTGTTTTGCTATTGGAATTTACCATGCTGAAATGGTGGATAACTATCACAGATGCTGAGATATGATAGTAAGAAACACCCTCTGTGATGACCTAAGCTCTAGGCCCGGTTATTTTCCCTCTCTCCAGGCGATGAATAAGTCTGGCTCTTTTTTTTTTTTTGTTAAATCCGTGGTATTGTTTTAGGCACATGTAAAGAAAAGTAAACAATTCCCCGGGCAAATAAAAGGCCCAAATCAGTGACAAAGGGAAAGCATTCCAGCCCTGTCCAATGTCCTCCATCCTGCAATCCCTCTGCGAGTGGGGTACTGGTACTTGTAATCGGGGGTGCAGGCCACACAGCGCCACAAAATGTTAATCACTTTCATGCACCCCCGAGTACTCGAGTACACACTTGAGTGCAAAAAACCTGTAAGTCGTGGTGCAGTGCGCCCCAGCCTTTTTGCTATGGCAGTGTCTTCTGGTTGATCGTCACCATAATTTGGGCGCCCAGGTAGACTATGGCATGTACGTGAGAATGTGGCCTGTGGTGGAGCACCACCACCGCTCTTTCCATATCATTTATCCCCCCCCATGTTTATGAGTTGCAAGACATGGAGAGGCCAGGTAAGTATGTGAGCTCCTTTCTCTGGGCAAAATAATTGCTATGATACTCGATCGACCCACAGCCTCAATATGGGGGTTCAGCAAATTGACCGGATAAGCACCGATGTAGGCAACAGTGATTTCTATAAAAAAAAAGACCACCACAACTGCTATTTCTTGGACTGTGATGCATTCCCGCGATATAGGCTGTCATAGGCTCCCCTCCACCGGTTTCTCCCGCCGTGAGTTAGCTTTAACTTCCAATAGAGAGCAATCCCATTCCCTAAATAAACATTCCAAACGTCAAGGAGCTAGCTGAGGCCCCGGGCGAACCCATGGGAGAAAGGAAAGGACATATTTCTCACTTTGGGGATCACATATTGGGAGTATCATCTGCTGTGTATATTTTTAATTTGTCGTTAATTGCCTCTCCTTACCCCCCCTAACCCACTGCCGGGCTACCTGGTGAGCACCTGCTATTATACCTTGTAGGGCGCAAGTGTCGGCTTAGCTATGGGCCTCCATTGGGCGGCCGACTTGCGTCATGACCTGCCTCGGTAGCGGATAGATTGACCCGGCATCCGGTGATGGTGATGAGGGTGAAATTTGTGCAGCTGGGACCCTGCTGATTTCTGCGGGGGCAATAGCTCCGTGGACCAGCTTACGGGATCCCAACGGGGGGAGAAATATTCATAGTCTAGGTTAGTGTGTTTTGGGTTTGGTAGAGCAGTGGCCTAGAGTTCAGTAGTCTATCATAGGTAGGAGGTAACTTTACACTGTTTTTGACCTGCATTCATTTCTAACTTTGGATTGGTGAAAAGTGATCACTCGTTATCACTCGTGTGAAAGCTACTCTGCCCAGCGCTTAACCAAGTAGCGCAGACTGCTGGATTGGATTCCAGCAAATCTCTGCCCGTGTTTGAACTTCCCAGATGAGAGGCGGAGTTACCTCTTTTAATCGGTATCGGCTCTTAATCCCCCTACTTGTATAGAAAACATACACATTGATGCTCAGCCCTCCCAGAACTTCGCTCCTTCTTGAACTCCCCAACTCACCCTCTCACAAGGCTTTCGTTCATCCCCTCATACTAGAGATCTGCCGCTCCATTGACCTCATATCTCTATACCTCCATTATGTGCGGAACTAATTCCTCTTTGTGAACCCTCGGGTCACAACCCAACGCTTGTTTTCCTAGATTCCCCCAGAGTTCACGCCTGCACCTAGTTTCCAAGGTACTGACAAATTAAGACGGATGCCCGATTCCTTATTTCTTCTCCCTACATCGATAACTCATTCCGTGCCAGGGAGACCGGAGAAGCCCAAATATTGAGAGGTGTAACCGGTTTTAGTGCCCGTTATGGGTGGTGCAATGTGCAGTTACCCGATTGACTGTGGGACCCTCTACTAACCAATCTCCAAAGTATCTAGAAATCGTGCTGTCAAGGCTCGCAGAATTGGGTGGGCTCTCATTAATTGAATGAATTACCCTGGGCAAACTAGCTGGTGTCTCAAAGGTTAGGTGTGCGGATTTCCGAACACTTTGGAAACTAGCAGGTAGGATCTACTATACGTATCAGAGCTTTAATCGTCTGGTGATGTGAGATTAGGGGTACAAAGGTGCCTTCGAGGAACTTAATCAAACACCCTTTCTGTGAGGGGTAAAGCCGAACTACGTATGTGAAGCGTACAATCACAAATGACGGTATTTGTTTCATAACAGCCATGTTCATTTTAAGTTCCATGGACGCTCTATATCAGTGTACTGTACTGGAAAAAAGAAACCTCTGCTTATGTTTGCTTATGTTAAACAAGGGGAGCGTCTGCATTTCCCCGGCTCCAAATGGGATAATTATCGATGGAAGGCATTGTTCAATGGAGGCGGGACTGCCGGGCCTTCAGGGGTAACGTAGGCCTACATTTCGATCTTAGGAAACGTTTTGGATGTAAAGTTAGGGTTCAAATATAAATACCTTGGTCATTCCTCCGTCCACCACCATTTCCTGACCGGTTACGAAGCCGCTCTCGTCACTTGCTAGAAATACCACCATATGTGCTTGTTCGATTGCTTCACCAAAACGGCCCATTGGGAAGTGGATCTCACGGCGAGCACGTTTTGCCTGATCTGTCCCGAGGAAATCCTGGAGAACTGTAGCACCGGTTTAGCTAAACCTGGCCCCAATCATGTTCTCGAGTGCGCACACAGCACCGAGTTCTCATTTCGAACTTACGTGGCGTATTAAGTGGGGCAGGACACAGGGAATTGAAACGGAACCCTATGCGGTGGATAAAAATTAGTTTCAAGTGCGACTCTGTGATAAAGCCTGTATGGGAACTCACCTTCCCGAGCATGGACCATAGCCAGTTCACGAGTAAGTGCCAAAACTGCACCTTTGGAGGCAGTATATGCAACTTGCGCCGTGGCACTTCCAACCAGGGCCACAACGGATGCAGTGTTGATGATAGACCCCTTGGTCTTCTTGTGCTTGCGGAGCGACAAGACGGCATGTTTGCAGCCGTACCAAACACCTTTGACCTAAACCGCCCTTAAGCTTGAATCCTCTGGATTACAGAGGAGTATAACAAACGTTGATTTTGTGGGTAAGATCCCAAACATCCTCACGGGTGGAGATAGCATCCCCGTCCTTGAATGAAGTTAGTCATGGTCTTGATGGGGCTTTTCTCTTCCCCAATTCTCGGTGGATTTAACGGACGTCATTGTGCATAATACCAGCATTGTTAAACATAACATCAACACCACCCCATTCATCCGCTTCTGCAACTAGTGCCTTCACGTTTTCCTCGTTGCTAACATCACATTTCTACCGCCCACAATCTTAGCTATTAGGGCAAACACTCTAGGAATAGGCTTGGATATACGAATATCTTGAACTTAGCACCTGGAATTAATGTCTCGATCTTTCCCTTAGCTGTTTCAAGTCCCTCGTCATTAAGATCGGCAAGAATGACAGAGCCTCCATTACGAGCAAATAGAATGGCAGTCTCGAGTCCAATACCACTGTTTGCATCTACTAGGTAAGCTTCCGTGGTGGCAGAAATCTGATGAAGGTGTACGGTACCCGGCAGCACCTGTGACAATACAGGCCTTGCCCTCAAGTCTTCCGGCACGAGTGTTCATTTCCTTTCAGAATTTCGAATGTTTGATATGATCGTTTTTGAGAGGTTCGGAGGTGAGAGGGGGTGCGAGGGTCAGAAGAGTGAAGGAGCTCGCAGGTATGAGTTGGAATAAGGTGGGGGAGGGGGTGGCTACGATATACCGGTACAGTAACCCAGCTCTTGGACTCTACATGGCGCGTGTTGCGGGGTTAGCCTAGGCAAGTTAGGGCATGAGAGCACGATAGGCTATGATACCAACGGTGCTTCTCGCTTACGGTATGATTGCCGAGAACCTGCATCAGGGGTTCAGGGTAAGTGGGGGCGAACCTACTACGAGTATAATTGGCGCCTCATTTATGTTAGCAGTTAGCCCTCTACCGGTAGTAGGGTAGCCCATAGCAGTAAATCTCCTTATATAGCCAAGCGTCTCGTGCACCTTCTCATCTCTTACTCGTCAAAACATCTCTCTCGCCTGAACTATTTCTGTGGTTACAACTGATAACAAGCACAAGCCCGGCTATTAATCCATAATGACACCTCTACATACTCTCGAGTCTATCACTATAGCCCTTCGCGAGGACGATAAAGTGAAACTTGCTGGGGTTGATGTGGATGGAATTCACCGAGGTAGGCCACCCCCAGTGGCTTCGCTAGGTTGGCTAACATGTCCCGTGGTCCTTTCCTCAAGGAAAACTAATTTCAAAAAAGAAGTTTCTTTCCATTGCTGAATCTGGATTCGGCTTCTGTTCTGTCGTATTTGGCTGGGATATGCACGATAAATCATACTTTCGCGAACTTGGCGTTTCAAACTCTTCAAACGGATATCGCGATTTACTTGCAAAGGTTGACTTCCAAAGTTTCCGGAGAATACCATGGGAGGATGCCTTCACCGATCCGAACGATCAGAGAGGTGTCCCGTTCTTTCTGGTCAGTTTTCATGACCCGGATACCAAGGAGCCTATTGCGCCATGCCCCCGAGGGCTGTTGTCTAATGCGGCTAAAAGAGTTGAGGAGAAAGGCTGGAGTGCAATGGCTGGAGGTTTGTTCGAAATTCCATGAGAGCTCCCAGAACGACCGCCAGTAGAAGGTTTGCTATCCGATGAAACTAAAGTCTTTTCCATTCTAGCGGAATATGAGTTCTTCAATTTTCGGGAAGACCCCCACAGCCTTGTGGCGAATAAAGGGTCAGAGTTAGAAAATATAACACCGGGAATGTTTGGTTACTCCTTAACGCGACCTGTGCAGAACCAGGATTTCTATTACGGGGTTTTTAATGCTTGTATGTTTCTACCCTCAGCGCTTATACCCGGGGAGTTAGTGGAGAGAGGCTCCCGCCACATGCTTAAATATAAAAATTAATCCCTCTGAGAATAAATAGGTAAGAAGTTTAGGGTTGACATAGAGGGATGGCATACCGAATCTGGTCCAGGCGTTTACGAAGCCGCACTAGAATTCGGGGAGGTTAAGGAGATGGCAGACAGGGCAGGACTATTCAAGTACGTTCGGATCCACCAACAACATGCTGCGCAGTTTTAACTCCCAATATCGATAGATACGTTGTAAAGTCCCTTGGCTCGAGATACGGAATAACTCCGTGCTTTATGGCAAAACCCAAGGAGGGCTTACCAGGGAATTCAGGACATATGCATAGTACGTCATACACTATGCATGACTCTTGTCTTTTCCGAATTGTTTGTTAATTGTCTCTCTTTAGTATCGCTCGTTGATAGTGATGGCAACAATCTGTTTGCTCGTTCTGAACCCGACCCTGAAGCTGGTCGTGATCTAGCTCATCTTTCGGATATTGGGCGCCACTTTCTTGCCGGCGTGCTCGAAGGACTTCCGTCTATAATGCCCCTCTTAGCTCCCACAGTCAATTCTTACAAGCGCCTTGTAGAGAACTTTTGGGCTCCAGTAACAGTATCTTGGGGCTTAGAACATCGTGCTGCTTCAATACGGCTCATCTCACCACCGCTTGCGTCTCCTAAAGCCACACGTTTTGAAATCCGTACCTGTGGGGCTGATGCTAATCCGTATTACGTGCTAGCAGCGGTCCTTGCAACAGGACTACGTGGAGTGGAAAAAAGGCTAGAGATACCGGTGCCCCCGTTGGGTGTTTCCAGCGGGGCCGCCGATGGTGGCCAGCGTCTCGCAAGGAACTTGATGGAGGCTGTAAACAAAATGGCGGCAAAGGGGAGTGTCGCCAGAGAGGTGTTAGGTGATGCGTTCGTGGATCACTACGCTGGGACAAGAGAGCATGAATGGAGGCTCTGGGAGGAAGCTGTCACTGATTGGGAAATCAGGAGATATATTGAAATGGTATAAATGGTTCAGGCCTAGTGTTGGCTCGCGATCCATGATGACTTTTATTTATCTCCTTACCGAGCTTCAATGCACATACTCTTTTAGTCTAGTAGCGAGTGTCAGGGAATGAGGTTTCCTGCCCCTCATAATGTTTCAATTTAACCTACCAGTAATCCCATGGTAGCATTATCGAGGTTGAGGTTTTTCCAAAATTTCCTTTCATCACTTCCCTCATGTGGGTTTGGTTATAGTTGGGCCCAAGCTGCATTATATTCCTCGCCTTCACACAACCCGCCAGATGCTTCACACAAGTGTGACGGGTAAAAGTACGATTCTAGTAGCCTTACTTGGACTCAGCTAGAACAGTTCCGGGCACTAGGTCCATATTCCCGGATCCCACATCTGGTCGGGGGCTGGGCTGAGTGAGCGAGGCTATTGTAAGGGTCGGCCAGAGTTGTTACCCTTCTTGCCGCTGAAATTTGCAGAGCAGATATCATACCCAAAGCCACAGACGGGCCGCCGGCCAACGCTTGGACCGCTTCCAGCGACCTCGACAAACCAAGTAGGGCTAGCACTTGGGGGGCGGGTTATCATAAACCGGAGAACTATTTCTGCTGATCCCATACAATTATTTCTAGAGACCAGAGTCGTGCTTTCCAGTTTTTAGCCCCCTGAGTACAGCAAGTGTCCAGCCCTATCGTCGAGCCGATATTCGCGATATATCATACTCGGGGGGGGTCAGGTGCCGCGAGTATTGGAAGAACTAATCCCCTTGGCCTCGTAAAAAAAACCTCTATGATGCGGATACAAGTGTTGAGCTATAGTCCTAGGGTAGTTGTGCTGCTTTTGCCTTTATACCTGTTTTAACTAGACATCCAGTTTCAAGTGTTTTTGTTCAGTTTATTGCTTTTCCATGCTACACAGCTCGGTGTCGAACATTGGGTTTAGGCATTGATTTTCACCTTGCTTGTAGACCATTCGGGGTGGTTCCGGATGCGTTGGCTGTTTGGGAAATATATGTAACTCGTGTTCTGTACTCATCTGGAATCCATGTCGATTGTCTGTTTCATTGTTTCTCATGCCCAACTGTGCTTTGCCCACGCTGGTACCACTCCCACTACCCTTTCCTTTGCTCCGCTCTATAGAGAATATTGGTTGAATGAAGGAAGCGATTGACCCCCCGCCTTTTATTCTAATGAAGCGTCATTCCTAAAAGAACTCTAGTTGTGGTACAGTAACAAGGAACCCTTCGGACCGAGGGCTTCGTTCGTTCTTCTCCCACTAGAAGTTATCTTGTTAAGCAAGGCTCATAAATATATAAGAGTGTCCATAATAAACCTTAGGTTTGACCTAGAAAGCAGAGAAATACAATATACAATATGTGATAAAGATTTAATGAGGGTATGAGAAGGCCAACCAGGTGGGCGACTTGTTATATTTCTTTTTATTAAATTTTTTCACCCTCATTTTCCCCATTCCCCCTTTTCAGCGAAGTCTCCCAGATTTCAGGATTCCAACACTCTATACTGGTTCCTATGCCAGTTCGCTTCCCAGGAATGCTACCGTTTATACATCCTAAACATTCCTGTGACAACAACCTTTCCCATAGCACTCATGCCAATACCAGCAGCTTCTATTATAGCCGCAACGCACTCTGGACATAGGCACATGAGTTTACCTAACGAGCGGAGTGATATGACAGGGAGGAGGATGGGTGTTTCTGTGACCGGTATATCCAGGGTATGCTGAGCTGTGAGCAAGGTGAGAACCTTCGATAAAAAGAGGTGTCTAGACGGGAGTGCTGGAAAAGACAAAGGGGAAATCCGAGCAAGAGCTCCTAGCCGCAATGTTCGCTCATTCATTTGGGCCCGGGGTCCGAGACAAAGATTTTCACACCCGTCATGTTTTCCCGGTGAAACCGGTGCTCTCTCAGGTTGGTATATGATAGGGTTGGTTGGCTCAGCTAGGAAATTCTAATTGGTCATTCACCCTTAATTGATTTGGGGGGGAAACGTTTCATTCTCAATAACTCCTTAGCAACACTCACAAGTTAATGTGTGGATATTTTTGATAGCCAATACCGTCCTGATTACGGCGCCTGGTAAGTTTACTCTAAGTTACAGTACGGTACAGAAACGAAAACTACATTTGAACCTTCACCGCGATACCTTTACTTCACACCCTGTGAATAACACATTCTTCAGTGGACTCGGGGGTCACTAGCCAGAGCTCCACCCCACTACTTTCAGGGCAGTTTGCAATATTTAATAGGAAATTGATAAGACAGAAAGTACCCCCGGCACGTACTCTATCGCTCTTAGTCAGTCCAGACATCAGATACTAGAAGAAGGGCTCCTAAGTCTGATAGCATTCTTCAATTATCAAAACACACCTGAGCAGCGGCAGACTTAATCTGGGCTGGAAAGGAATTTCCGGAATGTACCCGGTATCGGGACATCAGTGTTTCTCTTGTTCCCCCATCTTGATGCTTTCCCCACATCCCCTTCTATTGTTCCATTTCATTTTTAGAAGATCGGGTTTTAGATAGATGATCAAAGTCTTGCTTCATATGGTCTCACTCGATCACTGGGCTTCTGCCCCACATTTCCCAATGTGAATTGTGGAAATCCCGGGAACAATAGGAAGCATAAGCTGGGGAGTTGAGCGCATCCACGAGAGGCTCTCCCTTCATGAGAAGTCTCTTGGTTGACTTGAGTGGGTGAGAACTCGAGCCCATCTAGATTCTGATGTAATTGGGCCACCTGAAAAAAAAGAGTCCGTGAAGTTAAGTTAGCTGTCTTTTTTTGGGCTCCCTGAAATGCCATACCATGGTGAGAGACCTCCGCTCCACTCCACCATAAATGAGCGATATGCAAGTCCCCACGATTCATGGAAAAAAAGGTAAGTTCAAAAACTCCACTAAAAGAAATGACTATTCCCTAGAATCAATGATCACCGATTTTTTTCTGCTGCTTTAGAAGAATTGCTCAGGCTGCATCCTTTGTTGACTAGCCCCAGCTAATTGTTGAGATTTTCCTTATCAAGCTTTGAGAGTAAGTATCGCTTGATACTAAAAAAAAACTGATAGGCAACTCTCCTCTCAACTATCCGCAGGGTTTGCGGAAAATTGTAGAAATCAATGCCTAATAGAGGGACTGCGATTGCAGAATCAAAAGGGAGTCCATACCAAGTATTCGATATTGGCCTGCACCTTTTTTACTTTCACATTATTTAATCCAAATCTTTTCTGTCTTTTCCTATCAGTCCTGGCTGATTCTTGAGAAATAATTGCAGAACCAACCCTATTGCGCCACCTTGTCTGATTGCCCAATAGCAATTAAACGTGCTTCAAGTCACGAACACTCTTGTCGAGTGGCTGCAGGCACCGCAAGATTGATGAGGGGAGTAGTCGAGGCAGACGCCCGATTAGTGTTTCTATCGCGGGAGAATCCCGAAGTCTCAGGCCCGTAGCCGCCCCACCCCAGAGGGTGACATAACCCATAGGTCCCCAATAGCAGCTGCGAACGTGATACCCAAACCAAATTCTCCGCGCCGAGCCAAGCTCTGCTTCCCTTCTGCACCTTCACTAGTGATAAGGTTACATTATGCTGGTCTCTTAGATCCTTTCCTTTTTCTCCCTAGGCTTCCTTCTTCTCTAGAAGACCGCTACACCTCCCAGAATTACGCCAACGCGAATGGACACAAGTAACATTTGCGCTTATGTCATTGAATAACTAATACATGTCATAGCAAAATACCTGGTACCCCTCAAATTTTGGAAATGGTCCCAGGGACCAACCACATAATCTCTGCCCTCCAACGATCGTCCACCGAACTAGGACCCTTACAGTAGCCTAGCATCACCTCAGGATAAATGTTGATGTCACTCTTGGCAGGACTGAAGGGTGAAATAATAGGCCCCAAACATAAGATCTCTTGATAAGAAATATTTGGGGACTTAGAGAGTCCCAGGTATAGTATCCAGAAGCGAGCCAAGAACCTATGCCTGACACCTAGGAAGAAGCTCACCCAAGGTGTCGACATAGAGATATAAGCTTGCGGAAGCAATGCAACAGCTATTTTTAGTATTCCTAGCAGGTAGGGAGATCTTAGAACTCGACAGCCAAACAAATTTCGCCCTTCGAAAGGTTTGCCGTAAGTGAGCCGGGGCCTCTACTCTGCAGACAGACTGCTTCACTGACATAATGCTATCAACGAATGAGCACGATACGAAGTTGCAATATTGTGTAAATAAGTGGCTGTTTCCAAGAATCACCACTTTTAAATCCTTTCCTTATTCTATTCCACATGCCATCGTTGTGCCCAACTACAGGTACAGTACCTAACTAGTGAACGGCCCAACCAACTAGTCACACAACCTTCAGCTCTGAGAGGAAAAACGCCCTGTTTCCGTTTTTTCCATCCCACCACCCCAACCAGTAGGGTCATCCTCTCATCACCTCCGATCACTCGTAGCTAGCTAATTCGAGGGGTTAGAGAGATTGACAAATCCCAGTCAAACAGCAAGAAAGAAAGAGAAAGAGGGATGCGAAGAGCCCACGAGCCATCACTTCTACCAAATCCTCCCCCGCTAACTCCACACGGCGCCCCCAGTAATGCCACAGTGGTACTAGCCAAGCAAGCAAACAGGGTACAAGCCTCTACCCGCGCAGCTATTGTGGACACTTCACTGGGCTCCCCCACTGTAACTCTAGACCTACATAACATATAGGCTACCATCGGCTATTGTCAAGCTTCAGCTCCTCCAAATCTCCGCGCTGAGTGCTAATAGGAACGGAGGGTACAAATGAGGGTCTACCAGAGAGGTGAACCGGAGTTGGGCAGTTCTCAGCTGAAATTCGTAAATCTCAGCTACAATAGGAATAGGGTGGGCTTTTCCACATTTTTGTTGGTTTTTTTTCCGGATACATCCGAGTTTGCGTGTAACTTATGGGCAAGGGATAAGGATTGGACTTGGTATAAATGTGTCTAGCTAAAACGGAGATGGCTTGGTGCCCAATACTGGTACTACCGGGGATTTTTGCAGATATCACCCCCCCCTCTCCCCAAAACAACTGATTTTTTCTTTCAGAACTTCCCGAGAGCCATCTGAGCAACCTTGGTATTGGGATTCCCAAGCGTGAGAACTGGAATCAGTGCAAAAAATAGCACGTGGGTTTAGGAAGAGATTCTCTAGATAGCGTGCGGGGGATAGATTTGGCCAGGATAAAATTGACGATGTGAACCCCAGACAGTGGACCTGGCGGCGGGATTTCCGGATGACTCCGAAGTTTGGCGTTTTTTCCACGATAGCGAACAGATGCTGAGAGGGGGGGGGGGTCAAGATTCACTGTGAGGAGGCTTAGTGTAACCAGGCGCGACTGTAGTACCGCATTGCCCGGTATGGCGGAAGGCCAGCTACGAGTAAGTCCGGGGAGCCAAAAAGTACACAGCAGAAACCCGGCTGCTTTTCCCAGCTTGGGAGTTCAATTGCTCTAAGAATCCCCGGAGAAACAGCCTCTGTGGTTATGAGCTGTCGAGCTGACTTTGCGCCATACGAGGCAAAGCTGTAGACCCCTCCACAAGCCACCGGGACGGCCCCACACTCGGACAGATGCTAATTGGTTGATTTTCTGTGAAGCAAGCGACTGATCTCTTCAGTTGCAACATTTTATCCAGTTTACCACAGGCAGCTTTCCCGCCCAAGTATAGTCTAGTGGTCCGAGTAAGGGGGGTTTGAGTGACAGGTAGGGCTATCCGTGCTTAATAGCATAATGTCTGGACATCTTGGCATTGATTAGGGCCCATCGTACCTGCCTTGAAGCAAAAGCGCCCGAATACTTTAGATTGGCAAGACCCGCGCTTTGATGCGGTGGTTGTCAGAAGAGTACAGTACGATACAGGATAAAGTGTTTTATTTAACCGTCTTATGGACTACCGTACTATACTAACAGGCCAGGGGCTAAACTTCTCAGCCTCACTTCGATGACTGTACAGTACTACCGTAGTATAATAAACCTCACACCAAATAATCCCCCGAAGATGCAGGAATAATTAAATTAAATGACCAACGAAGGACCACGCAATGCGAAATTAATAAAGAAAAGTACCAAACTAGCTGACCGATAGCTTCACAATCTCATCCATCCACACGCCCATATGCTCAGCATAAACCCATCAACTACACCATAAATGCATGTAGCCATGAAAAGTTTACTCATCCATTCATACATCGCCATGATGCCCCTCCACTCTCTTAGCGCTATCCCCCATATCTGCGATTTTAGCGCTCTGGTGGTCGACCCTCTCCACGAGTGCCCTGCGGATCTGCTCTTCCGAACGGGCTTTCCAGCTGTCGTACGAGCTCAAGCTGTACGGCCATAGCGGGGCGTTAGCGGGAGCCTTGAGCCATCCCCCGGCCTTTGGCGGCGGGGAGCTGGTGAGGACGTTCAGGTCGATTTGCAGGCTTGTGCAGTAACGGTCAAGGTCCAAATCATTAACATCTCTTCCGAACGGATTCTCGATTTCTCTCCCGATAGCCGCAATTCCAAGGATGATGTACGCCGCAACAATGGTTCCAGGGATAGCCGACCAGCTGAGCTTTGCGCAGAGTTGGAAAGGAAGGACAAGGACGTAGAGCCAGGTGATTTGGGAAATGGCGATGGTGTATGCGATTGGAAGTGGAGTGCTGAGGACACGTTCACAACCACCATAGGCGTCCACCATAAGCATGACACTAGACGAGACCTGAGATTGCCAGCACGGGCTCTTGAGGGTGCCGTTCTGGATGCAGTGTTCGAAGTAGGCGGAGAGGTAATTCATAATTTCGAAAGGGAGGTTCCCGTGGTGCTTCCCCTGCTTACGAGCTACTTGGATGGATTTTTGAGGGTTGGATTCACAGAATGGGAGGCCAAGATGTTCACCCCAAGTTTGGAATTTCGAGCGGTTAGAGAGAACGCGATTATGCTCAGTAGCAGATCTATCAAGTCCGCGAGCACGTTTGGCGAAGGTGTCGAGATGGTCGATGAGCGGTTCGAGGTCAGCATAGTCAGCTTCAATTTCATGGCGAAGCTTGTGCTTGACGGCTTGACAGAAACCCAGGATGAGGTTGATAGCCGAGCTATATCGCATCAGCATGGTTGCATATCAAGGGGTAGTGCCAAGCGCCTACAGTTTACCAAGAAGGTCATCCTTGCCCTGCTCGTCCTCACGCTCATTCGTGTGTATCCAGATGATCCTTGCCAAATTTCTCGAATGAAGTGTCATTTGAGCCCAGAATTTTCTCCCTTCCGCGTACCTCTCGTATGCTGTTGACGATCTAAAGGATAGTGACAAACCAACCACGAAACCCAATACTGTCAACAAGAGAGAATCAACCGCAACTATAAAAATTAGCATAGCAACAACCAATAAATCAGGTGGAAGCATACGTGTGCCGAATTTTTCATGGATAACGGTAATAGCGGTTGCCCAACCTGCCACAAAAAGCATTGGCATCACGAGGCTCGGCAGAATACTTCCATGCAGCCGCATGAAGTACGGAAGCTTGGAGTGTTTTGTAGGGTCCAGTGGTCCAGACTACACTCCTCCTATTAGCATTGAATTTCATCAAACTTTATCAAGAGGGCATACAAAATAATCATCCAAGTCGACTGTACGTTTATCCGGAAGATTAGTGCCCGCGTGTTTTAACCTCTCTTGGCTAGTAGGGGCAGGAGCAACCTTCTCTGTTGCCGTTGCCGTTGGGGAAGAGGGGCTACTGGAATATCCATCTTGTTCTCCATTCTGATCGTGACCCGGATGACCATCGGCACTTGGGCCATGACCATTGGGTTGGTTCGACATTCCAAAAAGTTTGTCTCTTGGAGAAGAGTAAGAAGGACAACAGTAGCAGTAACAACTTATCGGTAGGTTATTGTCACGATAGACTTGCTATGGTTCAAAACAGGAGTAGTGGTAAAGACCGAAGGATGCCGAGCCGCAAGTGTTCGAACAAGTCAAACTTCCAGAGTAAGTCAAGGTTGCGAGTCCGGTGGTGTAGGATCGATAATATATCCACAAGGCCGGCCAGATGAAAGAAACTAAGAAGGACGAGAAAACCCAGAAACTTGAGAGAGTGGAATGTGGGAAAGAAAGGCGGGCCTCCAACAGACTATGTACTAACACCCCGGGGATGGTCGTAAATCACGCTCAGCCCCAAAAGGAGAAGCGGCAGTTATAGGGGGACTAAAACGGACTAGGGAGTCCAAGTGATGACCGGTGATTAGGGTGGGGATGAGGTTGGGCGCATCTTGTTACTCGTCCCTGTTAATAAGTGCACGAATATTGAAGGTATAATTTTCTTTGAGCGCACAGATACCCACGGAAAGTCAACCATACCCAAGTACAGTACTGAATTTTTCCCAATCCCAGCTCCCAGGTATCTCTTTGGGGCGAGTCCAGCACAGTACCCTCTCTGGCGGGAGCTCGAACAATTGAACCCCGCACAGGACTCCCGAGCTGCCTTTGCTGAGGTGTGTACCGGTATCACTTTTTTGTTCCTTTGTCTTAAATTAGAGTTGAGAGTCTCAGCCTTTGCAATGTCTAGACCCCACTACCCAATGCCTCAAGTGCGAAGTTCAACTATTTGAGCTGTTACATTATTCCTATATATATGCTTCATCCAAGTTAAGACACCACGAAGGCTCCCAATCGTACGTTCTCAGCATCATCTAATGTAGGGCGGCGACCAGCAGTGTACTGTACTCGCGTTGTCGAAGCGTTTTTAAAAAAGATTGCTATTGCATACTAGCAAAAATTGGCCTTTTTGCTTGGATCTGGGCGGCATGCGATAGCAGTCTTTTTTTAAAAAAGCTTCGACAACGCGAGTATGGCGATAGTTTGGGGGGGTGCTAGCTTCTTTTATCAATTAGTAAATGCGTAGATTTGATGTCAAGCCTTCCATATTCCCCGGAGTGGCATGAAATTTGCTTGCTCTTTGGCAGGCCCTTGGGTCAATACTTAGGCTCTGGCTAATCTTAGTCTTCCGTCATCATCATCACCCAGTGTAGTGAGTTACCGGTACCTTGGCACACTCATCTCAAGCGATTTCGCGATATCGAACACATCGGGGATTTTACTCACGGATTCCTTTCTGTTTCATGATTGCTGATGTTAGACTCACAAGGTGTTTGGGAGAAATAGGATGCTGTCTTTACTACGGTAGTGTATAGGCAGGAAGAGGGCAGGTTGGGTATCTTTTCCTCAAAGTTAGATTCACCCTGCGAATGAGCCCCTAGTGCCCAATTGCCTTTGTCGACCGTATTTGCTACTGCGCAGTATTTCCTTAAAGTATGGGCCTTGCCCTTTACCAACAGTAACTTAAGGCCCGCACTTTAAGCAAATACTTCCGCAAGAGGCAATTGGATATGATAGACGCTTCGCAGAGCGAATCCGAGAAAACATGGTATCTAAGCATCTGTCCCACATTCTAGCACAAGCAAGCAGGTGGAGTGTAACCTTCCCATTTTGGGATTCATCCAACGCTTCAGTGAGTGAACCAAGCCGAGAAAACCGAGCCCTACGGAAACGACCCCTACAATAAAAGTTGAGCTCATTATTAATAAGTAAAAGCAGAGGTGAGACCTGTATAACCCTCCATGCCATGATTGGTCTGACTCCAGTTTCCCCGTCTCCTTGTTCCACGGAGGGGAAGGGGGAAGGGGGAAGGAGATTACAGGTGAGTTGTCTTTTACATTTTTCCATTTGGTCCAACCACTCTCGGGATGGTGCGGAGGTCGTTATGGTTTCTAAATCGAAAGCTGACCACCGGTATTCAATGCAAGACTTTCTTCTAATACCATGGATGTCGGCACTAAGTGGTTCAGCAGGGCAAGTCAAGGCCAGGGGTCGAGTTCATCCCACTCCATACAGTACTTGTGCCGTACAACTTCATCTGATCATGCTTACGCCGGTGGCCCGAGTACCAAATCTCCCAACGATCATAACAAACCGCCATCGCTAAAATAAGGTTGTGGCTGTGCAGTGGCTTCATCTCACTGCACAGGAGCTCTCCCAGGAGCGTGGGAAAGGAAAATATTTCGACGCACAGTAATCAAGTAAATAATATGGTAAATTACAAGTACCAGGACTCCAAGGTGGGCGCTGTCAAGCGGTTCGGCTCGGCCGCTCGAAACACCAACCCGCTCTTCTACCGGCAAGCCCGCAAGTGGAAGAGGCGTAAACTAGGCCAAACCAACCGACCAATCCCTAGAGAGCAGGTACTGCAGAGAATACTCGTACAATTCCTCACAGGAGCCTCATGAGAGCTCCAGCGGATATGATAAGTGACGCTAAAGTGCCCTCTATCGCCCGATCGATAAACCAATCACTCGCAGCCGGCGGGTAATCCTACGAGAGGGGAGAAGTGAACAAGCACTCCGATTATGGGGCTCTTCTCGTGCGGTAATAATATTTATAGCACCCTGTTATATAAGCTGCGGAGTAAGGCCAATTTCGCGCCATGGCAAGGGCGGTACTATCATAGTACAGCGCTGCTTCACCACTGTCATCACGAGTCCCATACCGCGGGAGTCATATCATAGATGGAGCACTGTAAATTTCCTAAAGGCCGCCGGACAGCGTCACATTTGGCGATGCAATGCAGGGGGTGGATTACGCTGGTGACTGCCATCGGTTGAGCATTGGTGTTGCACTCGTACAAGGGTGCTGCATTAGGGGCTAAGTCTTCGTGCTAAATTTCCTTTATGGATATCGATTGCCCATCGAGCGTTGCTCGGGCTGTTCTCCTCAGAGGCTTGTGCAGAATCGAGGGCACTTTTGTTTTCTGGTGTTTGGGTGATAGATTGGCCGGATGCGGTCTAAGTGGTTGTTGTTGCCGTCTTTGCTGACGCCGAGGAGCCGTGTGCTACGGGGAGACTGGAGGCCTGAGCAAAGGTTTATCGCGCTTAAGTTAGCTCCGGCTCATCGAATTTGCGTGTGTACTCGCGACATGGGTAAAGTATTGGAACAAACGGGGGGGCCAATGTCTGTGCGAGGAAGAAAAAAAAACACCGGTTATTTTCCTTCTTGGGTATCTTGGGATCTGAATGAAGGAAATTTAGCATTGGCCATCTTGACCCCAGCTTGTTCCAATACTTTACCCCTGTCGCGAGTAACTTGAGCCGTCCAGCGGAGCTCACCAGTTACTCTAATTTTGGTGAAGGAAAAGGAAAACACTCTGTCGAACTCTCGCCCCATCTGCTAGAGCAAAATCCTGCCCTTGGATGGTTGATACCGATACCCATCGAACCAGAGAGAGAAAGTCCCTCAGACTTACCCAAACCCCTAGTGCCGGTGCTCTACTCGGACACCAGGGTTAGTCCGTGAACATTCCTAGTGTGATAAAGGGTTGGCTTACCGGGAACAGTGATGCGTATATAAGTTAAGGGGCGGAAGCGTGTTGGTATAACCCTGCGATTATTCAAAATACTGAATTAACCAATGAATGGGTTTTTTTTTTACACAGCTAGGCACACTGACTGCGACAGAAGAAATTCCGTGAACGCTTTATTATACAATTTCTTTATTTGCCAGAAGGGCTATCTATCGTGGTTTGACCGGTGCGAGGGTTCGTTCACGGATTAACCCCTCCCCCCGAGCGCATATTGGCCAGCTATCGGTATATTCAACAAGGCTCCAGGGTGCAGACGGGGTTCCGGGTAATGACCGGGGCACGGGGTTCGATTATTTTCTTGCTGCACAGTGCTCGTATCATACTATATTAATTTCTGTTGATTTTTTACTTTTCGAAATCTGTGCGCTGTGATTGGAGTGATTTGGAGGGATCTCTCTCCCTTGGTGCTGTCTCAGATACCGCATAAATTAGCAAGACCGCCAGGCGCTCACACGTTCGGATAAGATTTTCCCCCTAATATTGTCTCGAAGTCCCAATAGGGCGCGATAGGCTAACTCTTATAGCTATGACTAAGCCTGTCAGGGTTCTAATTTTGACTCGATTGTAGGTTTCTCCTCGGCCGCTTCTTATTTCAACTCGCCAGTTAATGCGGTATTAACTTAGAGTCTGGAGGATAATACTGCTATTGCAGTTCGATTGCTCTCTGCCACATCACCTAGCATCGGTGCAGCAGCCGGGATATATGACCGGTGTCATGAATTAGTCTCCTATTGTGCCTCGGGGTAAGCATCGATATGCTGATTTATTGGGTGGTTTCCTCTTTTTTGCCAGTGCTATCCTGTTTGAGCGTTAAAGGAGTCATGCTGTCTCACTCGGCCATGGGTGTGTTTCGAACGAGGAGAGAGCGGCCAGAAGATAGCGGCGCTCCTGAGGGCTCCTTGCAATGCTTGCTATCGTTGACCATAGGCGTGATGGTTTCAATGCCTCCTGGTATCAACTCGTATCTCACCATGATACCAATTTTTTCCCCTTTCTCAGTTTCTGCTCAGCCCTGCTTCTCGGGATTTGCTGTCTCGCCTTTTCGGGGACAAGATTCTCAACCTTCAATGCTGGCAAGAGATTTCTCTTTTGTTCGAGGTTTATGATGTCTTCTCTTGGACGTTTTCTTAGGCATCTACCGGATCCTACTAAGGTCACTCCCCGGAGGGCAGTTCCCCCTGTATATTCCTGATCGGCTTAAGAGGCCCATGTCAAGTGGAGGGGGGATCTTACAAGTACATTGGCCCAAACACTTGTACTACCGTAAAATCTCGTTTTTAATGAACTGGCTTGGGCTGGGGCTTTTTGAAATCTCCAGTGATACGAGTATGCAAGAAAACCAAGCCTTGAAGAATTTTAAACAAAGTATTTGGCCTACCGTTAACTCCAGGGGCTTGGCCGATTGCACAAGGCACAGAGGGATGTTTTCCTGCAAGACAGAAATTATTTCTTGGATTAACCTAAATTAATTGTGCCAAAACAAGGATTATTTTGCCGGTTAACCTAAATTAGCTGTTCGTTAAATTTTTTTATTTTTAACACTTTTTCCATTTCATACTATAACGCTGCTCTAAAGCTTAAGTAAATATCAATTTCTCTCTTCCCTCTACCCATATACACTTATACCACTTGTAATGGGTGGTATCCGTGTATACTCCTAGAGGGAAGAAACTACTAATACTTTCATACCCACTACCTATTCTCCACCTCTCCCAAAACCTTCCTATCGTATCTTTCCCAATAAACACCTCTCTGCCTGCCCTCTTCCCAACCCTATTCTCTTCTTCCCTCTCATTCCTCACTATCTTTCCCACTTTCTTCCTCACCAGCCTCCCTTTCCTCCCTCTACTACGGCGGGTCAAACGTACTCGAGGTGCAAATGGGCGTTGTGGTGCAACGAAAACTCCCAGCCCAACACCCCAAAACCACAAAGGCCGGGTAACTATGCCCCACCTAAGTGAACCCAACTGGGGGCATGTAGAGATAAATTTTGTGAGGCTAGAATAGGTGATTTAAAATAAATAAATGGTATTCTAGATAGTTCTGATTTCAGAGGATAGGTGAATCTAAAGGGCTAAAAAAGCGAAATTCTTACTAGTAGTCTTTGAAAAACTCTACTAATTGAACTTATTGTGCATAGATAAAATTAACTAAACAAAAGAGGCACATGGCAAGCTCCTTTTGTTTAAAATAATAGGCATGCTATTTTCTGCAGTCAGGTCATATGCCTTTTTTTATTTTAATTTAGCTATAAGTATACTTGCCATTTTCAAAAGTATCCGGATGCCATCAATCGACTTGGTGCCAAGGCCCTGGCACTGCTGGTGTTGAGTGACCATTTAATGCAGGTGTCGGTCATATTCCTGATTAAAATTAAACATTAGAAGAGAGAGTTGGAATCTGGGAGAAGGAGTAGAGGGAGAAGGATCGGGCTTGAAAATTATTCTGACCTTTTTTGGCAATATACTGTCATAGAGCACTGAGGCCTACAGACCCTCCGGAATTCTTGCCGCCAAGTCCACTGGCGGCATCCGGATACTTTTGAAAACGGCAAGTAGTAGAGTTGTTAGTCAAGTAATATTAGTATGGCTAAAGTTTTTCTCCTTTGTTGATGTTTGGTTAAATTTGTTCAGAATTTTTTGTTTGATACCAGAATCTGCAAGGATTATGTAATAG
>Ga0307509_10002718_pt1 | contig 28199 bp, 39 predicted proteins | sample 10_EM_MG_FD_202245 | JGI IMG/M metagenome (GOLD analysis project Ga0307509, IMG submission 202245) | Populus trichocarpa ectomycorrhiza microbial communities from riparian zone in the Pacific Northwest, United States - 10_EM | ecosystem: Host-associated > Plants > Roots > Unclassified | place... | reverse complement strand
TCGCCCTGCTCACAAGCGCGGCCTCATCTTCGAACGGAACAAGCATGCATGCAATCGACCGCATGAGTGCCCCGTTTCCGTTGTCGCCAACACCCGCCAGTCCAGACAAGTCGGCCTGAGTTCCTCGCTCGAACAATGACAGACCCATTCGCACTGTGATTCCGCAGTCAAAGACGACGCCGTCTGGCGTGTACTTGCCTCCACGCAGCCACTCCAACATGAAGCTCGCAGTTTTCGCCAGATCGAGGTGCGGGTCTTCAGCAAGGGAGTGCAGTAGAGCAAGCGTCAGTGCGCCATCGTCCGACCACATCCCTGGGGGCACACGCAGGTGCGACCTTTGAAATCCCGAGGGCGGAATCATCTCTATGGCCGTCGCCTCAGGCAAGTCCTGGCGTCTTTGAAACTCATACGGAACACCGACAGCGTCTCCCACCAGGTGTCCTAGTAGTGCTGATCTCGCTTGGCCGCGTGACAAACTCAGAGCCATTGAGTTTCCGATGGACTAGGGCCGCGGTCGCGGCGCTGAATTCGCTGCCGCTGATTCCACGAGAGCACCAAGCTTCAGGCGTTGCGTCCTCGACATTTCGAGCAGCGCTTCGCCCAACTCGACGCCCGCTGTGTCGCCAGCCGATCTGGCCTGGTCAAGGCAGAACTGAACATGGCTGTCATCGACATTCTTGTTGTCCAGCACCAAGTGAAAGTTGCCGCCCGCGGCGTTGCCGGGCAGCGCACGATACGCATGCACCAATGGCGCAACGTCTGGCAGGGTCGGTTTGTTCGCGGTAGTCATGAACTTTCCGAGTCAGTGCCCGCAATGCGAGCACACAAGGTACCGTCCGTTAGTAGCGACCGGCCACAGCTGACCACACCACCGCATGCCCGCCTGGGTCGGAGGTGCTGTGCGATCCGCTCCCTAGTTTCCGGCCAAAGGTCTGACGACTCAACGGCGGCCTCCAAAAGGCGGACGTCCATAGCCCCGAGGCGAACGCGGTACGCGTCGGCGAGTGCTTCCGCCTTACGACGACGGATTCGCACAGCCCACGCAAGGCCAGCGGCTCCGCTGGCGAGCCAGTATGCGACCACGCTGAGATTCACGAGCCGGTGCACGTATAGACCAACTACCGCGGACAGGGCTACGGCAAAGGCGACGCCGATCACCCACGTCAACGTGTTGTCAGGGCTCATGCCCAGATCGAGCTCGAGGGCTAGTACCGCCGAAAGGTCTGGCCTCTCGGCGGCAGCCACACCGGGAGCGCGAGCCATTGAACGCGACAGACCGTTCAAGGCAACTAATGCGGCAGCCGCATTGGAACTTGGAAAGTACGGCATGGTTGATTTCCGATCAGCCGCCGTTTCGCAGGCGGCGCGCGTTCCACCAGGCTCGCGCGAGAGCGGCGGCGCCGACGATAAGAACAAGCACAAAGAGCGGTGGCCCGAAGATATCCACGCCTGCGGTGTATGGCGTCGATGGATCGGTCACGGGCTTGTAGGTCCACAGCTCGTAGCCCCCCAGGCAGGCAAACACCAGCCCGCCGATGGTGTTGAGGGGCTGCCAACGCAGCATGAATGCGATCGTGCCAGGCGTCTTCATTTCAATGCCCCTTTCCTTGCGTTGCTCATCTCGTTTTCCAGTCCGGTTTCCGATGTCTTTGCCCGTGAGGCGGTCGCCGTGACGACGGAGCGCAGCGCCGGCAGGCCAAGAGCAGATCGTGCCGCCGCGAGAACCAGGCCATCCGCCGACATCGCGATGATCGGCCAGAGCCACAGTGGCGCTGTTTGCCAGAAGAGAAGGACTGACGCGACTGCTACCCCTGCTCCCGCAGTGAAAAGCACTGCGGCCGCGATCAGATCGCCGGGAACCACTGGGGTCCGCTCCTCTGCCATCACGCCGCGCCAGGCGGCCCGATTGACCTTGAAGATGACCAGCAGCAGGACTACCGTTGCGAGGTTACTCAGCACGCGTGTTCTCCGATGAAGGTTGAATTCATAGTGCCCAGGCTACGGAAGTCTCGCAACCTGCTAAGCCGGTTGCCGGGGGTCTCGTCGCGCTATTCCCCAGCGCTGCGCATGTCGGGTCCAGTCGGAGCCTTCATACCTGGATTCATCACCTGGAAGTTGTAGGCCTCGGCGTACAGCACCACACTGATGCTCCGCACGACGTCCGCCCTGGTCTTGTTCGAGACTACTCGCTTAAGCACTCCAGAAAAGGAGCCGGCGTAGTCGATGCTCGTCCAGCGGCTGTCCTCAACAGGATCCGATTCGTCTGGCTTCTTCCCGCCTGGCCCCCCGCTCAGCATGATCGATATCTTCGCCATGCCGTTCTGACCCCTCGCGACTCCATCCAGAAGGTAGGCTCCGCTGTAGCTCATGCTGAACTCGACAGTGACCCCAGGAGGCAGCACGAACTTCTGCTCGTACGACGCGATGGACACCGCGTTAAGACCCAGCCGCTGCTCCGAGTCGCGCAGATGTGCTTCTGCTTTGAGCGAGACTCCATGGAGGTCTCCTTGGCCGTCCGCACCCATCAACTCACCGTCCGCCAAGATTCGCCCGCCGGTGTCGGAAAGCTCGTCGTAGCCCACTGCCAGCGGAGCCACTCCATTCGTTGAAGCCGCCAGCGGTTTCACGCTCAGAGCCTTGTCGAGCCTGTCGGCCGAGACCCACTCCCCAGACAGATCGAGTACTGGAACAGTCCCATACTGTCCGCGATCCACCGGCCCGCCGAGGAACCTGATCCGCACCGGCGCCGAGCCTCCGGTCGCTGTGAACGTGAGCGCTGCCGACGCCATGGCAAGACGGTCCTTCTGTGCTTCCGTTGCGCTTACCGGATTTACCCAGACCTGCGCTACAACGACTGCCAGCAACCAGCACACTCTTCCTACAAGCTTCTGCCGAATCATTGAAGTCTCCATGCCTGTCGTCTCGGCCAGCAAGCGCCAGACCGCAATCCCATGGTGCCATTGATTGGCCGTTTCGATTGCGCCGCAATGCCCGTAGAAAGCACCGGATTGGTCCGACACTCGTCCGCCTTCTTCCTACTTCAGCCGCTCGCGCGACGTTCCTTCAGCACCACCCGAAAGAGTGCCAGCACGGCTGGATCCGACACACCGAGCTCGCCTGCCTCAGCCGCTGCTCGTTCCAACAGCGGCCGCATCATCGCTACGCGCGCCTCAGCTGTTGCCGCGCCTTCGTTCAGATTTGCCACCACCATGCTCCGACCGCGCCGACGCTCGAGCAAGCCCTCCGATACCAGAACCCCGAACGCCTTCGATACCGTCATCGGATTGATCGCCAAGGACTGTGCAAGGTCGCGCACCGATGAGAGTTCCTCACCCGCTTTCAACTGGCCTGCCGCGATCCGCCGCCGTAGCTGGTCGGCCAGTTGCCGGTAGATGGCCTCTGTCGAAGATTCCGGGATGGAGTAGTGGCTCACGCGCACCTTCTCCTCACAACACGAGCCATCGCGCGCTTCCCGCACGCGCTTCAGGCATCCGTGAAGCAGCTAGCCACCCCGGCGCCGCTGTAGCCGAACATCGAAAGGCCGACCATCAGTCCAAACCACCACGTCGCGCCGGGGTGGCCAGCAGCTACAGACAGAGGCATGCACACGAGCGACAGTGCGCCGACTACTGTGAAGAAGCGCATCGCGAAGTTGGCCATCATCGTCAGTTCTGCCTCGTGTTTTCTTGCGGTCATGGTCTGCAAAAGGGTCTCTAACACCTTGACGGACGAACAGGACCTCGGCGGTTTCCGAGGTCACAAGTCGCGATCTTGGCGGCGGGCCTGCTCCCACCCTTCGTCCAGCGGCTCTAGAAGACATTCAGGTGCGTCGAATCGGCCAACGGCCCCACCTACTGCACCTTCAAGTTCGTACTGCATCGACGGCTCGGGATGGGTGCTCGAACGAAGCAAGCGTCGCGACGCGGTGATAGTCACTACCGTACCAGACAAGGACGGAATGTCGTCTTGACGCTTGACCCGTACGCGCTGCCCTACTCCGAAGCGATCTCTATCCTTGACGCTCATCCTCAACATCCTTACCTGGCATGCATGGGGAAGACCCCTTGCCGCCGCAACAGATGTCCTTGAGTATGCGCCCCAAAGGCGCCAACGAGTCTGCTGCAAAAGCCCGCTAGAGCGCCACTTTGGCGGGCAAACCGCAGCCAGGTGCCGCAACGAGTTTCCGGGGTATTCCTAACGGCCTGTTTGTCGCCACAGCCGGTAAGCCGTGAAGACAGAGAACGCTGTCATCGTGAGACCTAAGCTCCACGCCGCAGCGAGCGCCAGCCAGTCTGCATCCGGTAGGTACCGCAGATCTCCCGTCCAGAGAGCATGTAGTAGAACCGGTCCACTTACAGCAAAGCTGCTTGCCATCGCAACCTCGGCGAAGCCAACGTCTATTGCCGCGGGCGGGCGGGATTCACTCTCACAGCCCCTATTCATGCCGTCCTCCTTTTCCGTGATTCTTATGGATCGTCTGCTGTAGCGCTCAGCTGAGCGGACTCCGGTTGATATCGGCTAGCGCAACAGGGACATCGAGCAACACAAGCGCAGCTCGCATCTTGTCCTCCTCCACTTGCGACAGTCTGCTGGCCAGGTTCGCGATCGAACCGGAGGCCTCGCAGGCGCACCGAGTCCCTTTGTCTTCTTCGGAGACGGAGCCGGTTATCAGCCAGCGAGCAGACACCCCCAGCGCGTCAGCCAAGGGGAAGACGTTCGAGCCACTGATGTCCTTGCTCCGACCCTCTTCGAGAGAGCGAATCGCCCCTTCTGTCACGCCGACCAGTGAGGCCAAGGCGGAACGTGACAGGCCTTTCAGCGCTCGTCCGCGCTGGATTCGTTCTCCAAGGGTGCTCACGACGTCCGACCTTTTCCGTGAGACTAAGCGGCGACCAACGAACGCAGCCTGGCGACCTCTTCCGCAAGCGCCAGCGCTGCTGCACGTAGATCTCTCGGCGCAGCGTCTGGCCGCTTGTCGTAGGCATTCGCGATCTCGATCGCATCGTCGATCAAGACCTTGCTCAGCGCGTCGACGTGGGCGCTCCTACCAGACGACGACTGTTGAACCCCTTGCATACAGCGCTCTCCTTGCGATCTTCCCCACCACCACTACTCTGCACCTGCCGACGGCGCTGCTAAGCAGGTTTCCGTTGACTTTCCTTGCTTGTTCAACTTGACCTGACGATCAGAGCCCGTAACGCGCCTTGAATGCACTTCTGGTCGAAAGCATGGCCTCGAACAGTTCCACGTCATCACTCACGCCGACATGCCGGGCCAAGGCGAGAACGGCGGCTTCGTAGACGACATCGAACTCGCGCCCAACCAGCGTAAATGAGGTCGTGAGGGAAGGTAGGCCGGGTACACGGAAACTGACCGCGACAACTTCCGGACGCTTTCCCGACCTCTTCATGTAGCTCACATAACGCAGCGTCCCATCCTCACGGATCAATAACTCCTTGTCGCTGGGCATCGATGGCGCGACGCGCTGCCGCACTTTTGCGGCGGCGGCCTGAGCCTTATGTTCTTCGGCGGCAGCAAACACTGCCGACAAGGCCTGCCTGCTGTGATCGACGGCAATAGTCGCACCGCATGCCTCCAGCAGGGCAACCGCTTGGCTCAGCAGTCTCGTGGCCTTGCGGACCTGAGTGGCTTGTTCTGCACGCTGGTCGATGCTCATTGCCATGAATGTCTGCATTGGTTGGGGGCGCATTCCAGCGTCAGTGCATTGCAGGCCTAACGGCGTCGGACAAGCGATACAGCGTGTGCGCGTCATCTCCGTCGATCACCACGAAGTCGCCAGAGAGCATGTCCGCCAGCATGAGCGCGGCAATCGCTTCCGACGCCTTCGCAAGGCTACCAAGGGCACGCGTGGCGTCGCTCATGAAGAAGCCTTTGTATTCACCGTACAAGGTGACGTGGATCTTTTCGAGAGGCCGAAGCGCGGTCACGATGGGGCTGAGGTCGATGTTGGGTGCGAGGTTCAAGTTCTTGCTCTTTCCGTTTTGGGAGTTTGCGATTTGGTGCAAGTCGCTCGATATCGCAAACCGACTGGTTTCCGTTCAAGCGCTCGGCGAGCGCAGATTGAGCATGGCGGGCAACGGCAGGCCGTTGGCTTCGACATCGGCGAGCGGCAAGGTTCTATTCGCCAGAGGCTCGCCCGTCTTGTTCGAGCGAACGGTCCGAACGACGACGACCTGGCCACCGTCAACGGCGTTGATCCTGCTGTAGCGAACTGTGACGCCGGAGCCAGGCTTTCGATCGCGCCGAGCCTGCTCACGCATCGCCACTGCGAACTTGCCTTTCGGGTCGATGAGGTCGTCCACGTTCCTTGTGTTTTCCGATCAATCGTCGCGGTTGTCGGCGGCGGCGACTGGCCGAAGGAAGCCGAGGCGTCTTCGTAGCGCCGTCGACGGAGGGGCCTCCTCCAAATGCTTGGTTTCGAGAAGGTTGCTCCAGATCATGCGCTGCTGCACTCGCGAGAAGCCGGCGCCGTGCATGGCGGCAGCGACTCCCGGACGATCGATGTCGTTGCTGCTCAGTTGAATGCCCTGGTCCCTCCCCATTGCGGCAAGTTCGATGAAGGCCTTTCGCCAGTCCCCCGCGTGTGCCGCGTGGTCGAATAGCCGATGGGTGTTGCCAAACCTAACGCCCGCAGCGTGGAGTGCAGCGAAGAATGCGCGTTGCTCTCCCATGCGCCTTTCTAGGCCGCCGTCGAGGAAGAACGCCTCCATAGCGGCGAAGATGCGCGGCCGCTCGCGCTGGTCCCATTCCTCGGCCACCTTGTCCTTCCAGACAGGATGGGTCGTCGTTGACACGCGCGCTGGCGTGAACTCTGCGAGCGCGGCGCCGATGGCCGTCAGTACGAAGTCTCCGCCGCCGTTCAGGTGGTGCAGCAGCATCTCGCTGAAATCGCTGCGTAGCTGCAAGGTGTGGATATCGTCACCTGGGAAGATGGCGTCGCCGATGGCCGCGCGGTACATCGGCAAGATGCGCACGCTCGGCTCGTCGTCTTGCGGCTCGTAATTCAAGGACATTCTCCAGTCGGTTGCTGTAGCCTGTGCTTTCCGATCAATTGAGCTCACCGAATCGACGCCAGAGGTCAACCATGTAGTCAGCGAGGGCCCTTCGATCCTCGGGCGACATTTCGCTGTGTTTCGCTGCCGGCGATGCGTATGCGCTGGTATCTCCCTTGGCGTGGCCCACATCCCACGCCCGTAGGCTACGGTCGATCGCGACAGCGCCACCCCAAAACTCCAGCGAGCACCCCTTTGGCCGAATCGGCGGCAACGCCATTGGCGGACAACCGTCGACCACGAGCGTCGCCTTCAATTCCTTTCGTTCAAGACGTGTTGGCATGCAGCTTTCCGTGACTACTTGGCGACTGCTGTTGAGAAGCACTCTCCGGTGAAGCGAGTGCCTGTTGGAATAAGCACGTCGGAGCCAGCGGCACTCGCTGGCAGCGCGAACGGCTTCCCGTCAGCGGCCGCGGCGACGCAACCCGGTGCACTGAGGGTCAACACGTTGCCGGGGGTGACTGCGGCCGCTGAATTTGTGGCCCCTCTTTCGATGCGGTCGCAGGCAACCACAATGGCCGCCATCGACAGAGCCATACAAAGCCGGTTCTTCATGCGTTGCTTTCCGTTCTACCGGTTGGTGGGTCGAACGACTGGCGGATAGACGATGTCACCACCGGCGTCAAGGAACGTCTGACGCAGCCAGGCCATGCCAACGGCGGAACCCAGCCACTGAATCACAGTCCCAGCCACATACGCATCGCGCTCGGTGCTGAACTCCCCGAGAATCCCGTCGAGCGTCTCGCAGGTCGAGTTGTGTCGTGTATTCATGTCCAGCCAGGCCCCCTGGATTGACCTCTCGGCGTTGTCGCGCTCGCCGCGATAGCGGAAGCGCGGCAATCCAAGGTGAGCTTCTGCTGGGTAAGGCTGTTCCGACCGATCCAAGACGTCTGTTGGCAAGCTCAACTCTCCGATGTCATGGTCTAAGGCTAGCGTACTCCGCGTCCAGCGTAAGCAACTCTTCGCCTTCGGCGATCCGGCGTCCCACGCGATTGCCTCTGTAGTATGGCCCCTGCACGCCCGCTGCGAGCGCGCTGCAAAAGCCGCCCAGTGCCACACTTTGGCGACTAACTGGGCGCCACGTGCCGCCCCGATTTTCAGATCTGTCTTGCATAGCTTCTAGCCTCCACGAGGCCGGTCCCTTCGAATGCTTCACGCGACCGCTCCGAAGACCTCGTCCACGACATTTGGTCCGAAGTAAAGCACCAAGCCGAAAGACAGCGGAACAACTACTTTCTGGGTCTTTATGCCAAGCCCCGCGCCAACGAGCATCGCGGCGATCCGAATCGTCTTTCCAAGCGATCCCTGCGACCAATTTGCCAGCATTGCCGCCGCGCCAACGAACTGCGTGTCGGCAGACGTCGCGGCGAAAGCCGCGCCACACGCGCAAAACGTGAGGACACCTAGCCAACCATTTCGCGATTCCATGTCTGTTTCAATCTCGACTATTCAATTCCATTGGAGCGGAGCGCCCCTCGAACACCCAGAAAAGCCATTTCCATTGAGCTTCGAGTACCGAGTATGTTTGTCCCCGCGAGGGCTGAGTGCTGCGGCGAAGAGTATGGGACATGGAGCCGCGGACAATTGCGCGGCAAAAGGCCGTTCAAGTCGCACATTGACCTACGACTGACCGATCGGTCGACCCTCAGGTAGTTGTTGGGTTGCGGCCGCAGCGACAAGAGAGAAGTGGGGCCTGAAGATGGCCGTCCCTCGGCGTGTCTTGGTTCCGATCTGCAGCAGCTTGCCTAAGCAGTTCGACATTGATCCGGCAAGGCCGTAGGCACAGGGTTGACTGCTTTCCTTACCACACTGTCATTGCCGTGCAACGCTAACGATTTGACACAACATCGATTCGTTCATACGCTTCGGCCGTGCGCATATCACGATTGCGCCTGAAACCACATCCCTAATGCCAGGAAGCAGTTGTGCCAAGCGAATCTCTTTCATTCACCCTCCGTCCGGTCGAAACCTACGCCGACACGCTCAAAGCCTGTGCGGTACGTGCCGAGGCATACGGCTACAAGGTACCTGCTTACCGCGAGTCCATGGCCGAACCTGACGCAGTCGACAAGTCACCGTCAACCGCCATCTTCCTGTGTGAAGACAAGGCGTCTGGCAAACCCGTGGGGACCATGCGCGTCCAATCGACCACGAGAGGCGGGACCAAACTGGAAATCGAAAAGTACGTCCAGCCGCCGGCTGAGCTCGAGCTTCATGGCCGTGCCGAGATCACAAGACTGGCGTCAGTACTCGGCGCTGATCCGTTCGTACGTCTCGCCATGTGGAAAGCAGGCTACCTCTACTGCATGGCCACCCAGGCTCGTTGGCTGATCATGGGCGTTCGCAAGCCCTCCCTGATTCGGGCGTACGAAAAGATGGGGGCGAAGGACATCTTCGAGGACAAGAAGACCGTCCCACTCGGCCACGCCGGCGATCAACCGCACCGCGTGCTGGCCCTGGACATCGGCTCATGCGACCAGACCTGGCGCAAAGACAACCATCCGATGCTGAACTTCATGGTCGGAACGGTGCATCCCGACATCTGCATTTTTCCGTCAGTGCACCGTCAACCCGCCGAACAAATCCGGCTCCATGTCGCTTAGCGTCAGCGCAAACTCGAAAAGAGGGTGATCCTTCATCGGATGCTCTGCCATCGGGCCGGCCGCCGCTTGGATCGCCAACACCAGGTCCTCTTGCGTGAACGGCTTGCTCAGGAAGCCGTCCATCCCAGCTTCCAAGCACTCTTCTCGATCTTCATTGCTGGGCAAGGCGGTCAGCGCGACGATTGGCAGCCTAGCCAGCCCAGCCCGATTCTCTATCGCCCGTATCTCGCGACTGGCTGACGGGCCGTCCATCACTGGCATGCGGCAGTCCATCAGGATCACGTCAGGACGTGGCTTGAGGAAGGCCGCCTGCACAGCTTGTAAACCGTCCTGCACAACGACTGACTGAATACCCAGGCGCTCGAGGTGTGCTTGCGCAATCATTGCGTTCACATCGTTGTCCTCGACGAGCAGGACCCGGAATCCCGGCCGGAAGGTCGGCGCCAGTTCGGCTTTGCTTTTGCCTTGTGCCGGGATTTCGTCGGCTGGCAAAGTCTCCAACTGCGCAGTGAAGGTGAACCGTGATCCGACTCCCTTGACACTCTTCACCACAATGTCGCCACTCATCGCCTGTGCCAACTCACGGGCGATCGTCAGTCCTAGGCCCGCTCCGTCAGTGGGACGCGAAGCTGCCCCATTCACTTGCCGGAAGGCCTCGAAGATGTGCGGCAGTTCGTCTCCTGAAATACCGGGCCCAGTGTCCGCGATGTCGAACGAGATCAGGGCACCGCGTTGCCGTACCTTGAATCGAACCAGCCCACGATCGGTGAACTTGACGGCATTGCCTAGCAAGTTGTGAAGTACCTGTCGCACACGCGCGGCATCCCCGCGGACCCAGAACGGTCTCGGCAGATCCACGATGGATTCGAAACCGATCACCTTCCCATGACACCGGACTTCGTACAGGTCGCACAAATTCCCAAGTTCATCTGCCAGGTCAAATGGCGCGCTTTGGAGTTCTAGTCGCCCCGAATCGATTCTGGAGACATCGAGTAGTGCGCCGATTAGTTCGAGTAGGTGTGACCCCGAGGACTTGATGAGGCCGAGACGGTGCTTCGTTGTCGGTTCAGTGGTGTTCTGTGCGATCAGCTCCGTGAGACCCAATATGCCGTGCAGCGGTGTGCGCAACTCGTGGCTCATCGTACCCAGGAAAAGCGTCTTGACCGCGCTCTGTCGCTTCAACTGCGCCAGTGCAATCTCCAGGTCCGCTGAGGTCGTCGATGCGCGCTCCAGCGCATTCTCCAGTTCAGCCTTTGAGGCGGAAGCCTGACTCAAGGCCTCGGAGCGCTCCTGTAGCGCCTGGGAGGTCTGCGAATGTGCGACGAACTCGAGCTTCAGCCTCTTCTCGGATGCGTACCCTGTGACGAGCGTTTGCATCAGCACCAGCAGAGTGCCGCAAGCTCCGAATAGTCCGAGCGCGTCTCCACGCCAAGCCAGAGCGCCGGCCATTGGAAGCAGCATTGGAATGACGTAGGCCGCAGTTGCTTGCTGCCGGAGCTGCAGTCCGAACGTCGCCAGCATGGCCACGCTGCAAAGGCAAGCCACGAGAAGACAGACAACCTCGCTGCGAGCATTCACGCCCCATATGCCAGGCATTCCCCAGATGGCTCCATCCACCGCGAGGGAGATCACAACGAGTGCGTTCGCCAGTTGCGTTTTCGACCGCAGAGAATCAGACCGGTACGCCTGGGCAAGTCCGAATCGAGCGGCGGCGACTGCCGCCTTCAACGCAAACCACCAGTGCGCCTGAGTTGACCCGAAGACAGGCGTCAGATACACCATCAGAGCGAAGGCGAACAGTGTAGAGATGAACGCTGCCTTGGCGATGTGGGCATAGATGCCGTCGAGCTGCGTTTGAAGAAGCTGTCGACGCATCTTCGCGTCCAGCCTTATCGGCTGTTTGCGCGAACGGGCGGCTAACGCGGAGATCGTACTGAAGATTGATTCACCTGACATGAGACGCCCAGATCCGACGCCTCAAGCCGGCGAAGCTGAGCCAGTCCAGGAGATCGCACCAACAACGGCTGCAAGCGGTAGGGACCGGCGAGAAATTCCTAAATCGGCAAGTGTGTGCCGAACTGGAGGGAGCTCAGCCGGAGTTCCGAGCGTAGTTCATGAAAAAGTACCACTTACGCGCTGACGCCGACGCCAAGATCCCTTTGTGCTACCGGCTTCCGCAGCCGCCGCATCAATGAGCCGAACGACAGCGCTAGAACGACCATAGTGATGGAGTAGACAGCCGCTGGCAGCGCAATCCGGCTGTCCTGCAGAGTCGTCATTGCCACGTAGATCGAGAGCACCGCACTCCGAACACCCAGTTCAAAGGCGATCGCAGTCGCACTCTCGCGATTGCAGAAAGTGCGGGCCATGCCGAATCCGATGCCAAGGGTCATTACGTTGAACGCGACCACCGCAAAGCCAACCTCTGAAAACCCCGTCCTCAGCGAAGTCCACTCCTTGATGATCGCCCCAGCGGAGAATGCCACCAGTATCAGCAAGCTGACCACACGCATCGGCTTGTCAGCCATTGCCGCAAACCGAGGTGCCTTCACTCGGATGATCATCCCGACGACGACCGGCGCTATCAGAATGACCATCGCCTCAGCCAACTTGTCGACCGGTGAAGCAGCCGGGCCGTCTACTTCGACGAAAAACGCTTGTGCCCAACTGCAGATGATCGGGAGAGTCACCATGCTAAGCAGCGTGTTGATCCCGGTGAGAGACATGTTCAGGGCAACGTTTCCGCCGAAGACGCGGCTGTAGATGCTTGACGAGACACTCCCCGGTGCCGCAGCTAACAGCATCAGTCCAACGGCGCACGGCGCCGAGACATGGAACGTGACGGCCACCATGAATGCCAATGCCGGCATCATCACGAACTGCAGGACCATGCCTACTGCGACTGCCCGTCTTTCTCTACCGATCCGCCTGAAGTCTTCGAGCTCGAGGGACAGTCCGAGCCCTCCCATCACCAAAGACAGAGCTCCAAACAAGAGCTGAACCGTTCCAAGTGTCGAGGGCATAGTTAGGTCCAGGCAGACGAGCTGTCGACTCTAACTGGACTTGCGCTGTTGGTAAGCTCGAAAAGACCTCGAATCCACGTGGACTTGCGCTGTTGGTCAGTTCGAAAAGACTCCTCGAATTTCCACGGAGGCGTGCTGTCTCGGGTTCCCGCCGCCAATGACGTTGTACAACTGCTAGTGACTAGATCCACGAAGGAGGTCAGGGCCGCCATCGTGAAGCGCCAACTTCAGGGGCGTCCTGGTCGACGAGACGACGCAGCCTGCGCCTGGAATGAACCCATCGCTGATGGCGTTGTAGTGGTGCTGCCCGCTTTCACGCCGACCCGGCTGCGTGCTCAAACGACTGGTACCGGTCCATCACCTGCGCTCTGTCGCTCTTCGGCCAACCAGGTCTCCTTGGACCGGCTACGTCCGGTTTACCGCCGGCACCGTCACCTTGGCCACCTGCACCTCCTGGCCGCTGTCGACCAGCAGCACCAGGTCCGCCGGTTTCTTGGTCGGGTGCACCGACGCGGCGATCGCAGTGCACGACTCCTGTCCATCTTGCGCGGCCGTGCGCCGCGGCTTAGCCCAGATCGCCGTCGGATGACTCGCACCACGCGCTGATGACACCCACCCGCTGCCACCGGCTGCCGTCGGTGCAGTGCGTCAACGCTTCATCGCCTCGCGCAACCATGCAGTCAGCGAGAGCCCTTCGATCCTCGGGCGATACTTCGCTGTGTTTCGCTGCCGGCGCTCTTTGGTGAAGTCGGGAATGCCGGGCGGCGTGAGTGCGTCGTCGTCGAACCTACGACGGGTGACGCTGCTTGCAAAGGGCGAGCCAGCGCGCACTGAGGAATGGACCGTTGATCGCGCCGCGGACCGGCTAGCTGCCGTGTGGGTTTGGGAAAGCACCTTTTCCGAGCTACTTAAGCCAGCGCTTCAGCAGCGTGGGCGGGGAGTTCAACACGATGCTGCTCCACGCAACCCACGAGATTGCGCAGGCCAACGACACGACGTAGCCAAGCACCATGGATGCTGGTATCCAAAGAACGGGCGCGAACAGCACCAGGGCTGTAGCGCTCGCCGGCAAGAAGACCGCGCGCACTAGCCCAACCGTCACGTTGCCATTCATCGTCGGCTCGCCGCTGGGCAACATGGTTCTCGCGAAACAAGTACTACATATCCAGCGAGCAGCAGAGCCAAGCCTCCTTGCAGCGGCATTCCTTGCAGGGCCGCAATCGCGCCCACATGCACCAGCGCAACTGCTGGGAGAGGGTGTCGCCACGACGAGAGTAGACGCATGAGAGTCATACGTAGTGTTCCCTTTTTCGGTGCCCTGCGGTTCACTTGCCCCGCAGCAGATGGGTAGAGTATGGCGCTTTAAGACGCCGACAAGTCCGCCACAAGAGGCACCTGGAGGCCCACTTTGGCGAGCAAACGCGGGTGCCGCGGCGATTTTCCGAGGGATGTCTAGCCCTACTCAGCGTCCAGTTCGCGCGCACGTTCCAACAGGCTGCCCAGTCCGAAGGTCTCGAAGTCAGCCAGTGCGTAGTGGAAGAATGGCATGTACGAGACGTCGATCGACAACACACCCGGTAGCACGCCCTTGCTCGCCACCACCTGGCTTTCCCAGTACCGACGCAGGCGCTCGATCGGTGTTGCCAGCTCCGGCAGTGCAATCGCCGCCCCGTCGGTGAATGGGTTGCCATCAATCTGCTTTGGCCACAATCGCGCGGCCACGCACGACGGGCGCGGCATCCCGCGGAACGCTCCCTTCACCGCAGCACGCAGCAGGTCAAGCCCGACCCTCTGGCCACGCAAGTCCTTACGCACTTCCCAGTCGCGCACAACGAGTAGGCGCCTCCACTCTTCGTCGCCAATCGTCCCATCCTCCACGGCGCTCACCACAGCCCCTCCGACTTCGAGCAGGTCTGACTCGTTCGCCGTGTCCAATTGCCACACTAGGCCCTGGAGGGAGGCCCCTTCCCCCATCAGTGACAAGCACAGCCCGACGCGGGCTGCCAGCCGGTCCTCACTGTCGTGGAACACGGCCTCTGCTTCGTGAACCATCGATCCGGCCATTGACTCCTCCGCCTTGCGCGATAGGCGGAAGATGCTCAGCGAGAACGTGCCGTGCGGCTCGCGGAAACAGACACGCTTGAATCGCCTGTCGTCACCGTGCACGTGCATGATCTTGCGTATGTCCGCTTCGACCTGTTCCGCACAACCGCTGTACAGCTCATCCTCGTAGAAGCCGTCCTCTTTGGGCCTGCGAAACACCACCTCCATCAGCCCCTTGCGGCGGACCGGCTGCAGCACACCCTCGAGGTACTCCTTGCAGGCTAGCTTCGTCGCTGCCGACCTGGCCTGGCGCAGTTGCTCATCGCGCTCCCCCTTCACCTCTTCGTCAGAGCTCATGATGCTGTGCGAGGTGTGAACCTTTGCCCACGTTTCCAGCGACCCGGAAAGCAAGGCCATGAGGTGACTCCAGCCCCTGTACCCGAAGCCGGCTTCATGGCCGACCTGCGCCATCGGCATGTCGTACACCTCCCCCACGGTCAAGCCCACTAGAGCCGGGAATGGCGCTCGCCTCCCATGCACCACCGGAACGTGTTCAAGCAACCGCATGACCAAGTCGGCCGGCGTCCACGCCATGTGCTCCGTTAAAATCTCTCCGACCATTTCGACAGTCCACGGATCTGCCTCGCTGCGTCGCACCTTCCGCTCTGTCGACGTCCGTCGAAACATCACCCGTTCCAGCAGACCCTCAGCCACACCATCCAGGTCGGTCTGCACCAGTACTTCTCGCTGCGCCTTGAGGACCTTCTCCGCAACGAGCTGGCTTGCCGTGCTCTCGTCCAGAACCCACGCGCATGCTGCCAGTCGCAGCGGCCTCAAGTCCGATTCGCCCACCCTCCCGCCAGTCGACCTGAAAGTCTTACCTGCAGCGCACAGGTCGTGCCAGGTCCCGAAGCCGAAAAGCGCCGCCACCCTCTCCAGCGCCTCGCTATGCGTCATCTCGACGACATGCGCTTTGGCCAGCAACTCCGCCTTGTGTTTCGCGCCGTCCAAACATCGCTCGACGAATGGTCCTGCTTGGGACGGCGTCGAAGGCGCTGTAAGTCCCGCGATCTCGCAGGCCTGCCGAAACAACTCGCTCGTGTCGTACTTGCGCGAATCATCGCGCGGTTCTCTCTGCGTCATCGTTCTCTCCATACCGAGGCTCGAACGTTGACGTCACCCAACGGGCGACGCGGACTGCTCACTCATCCATGCTCAAGCCTCTGGAAAGAGGATGATCAACAGGGCACGACGTCGTCGTGTGTCCTCTGCGTCCTACTTCTCGCGGCGGCGCTGCCTTCGCTACGTGAGCTGCTGGCGCCCGCGAGTCACCAGTCTGCCCAGCATAGCAGCCACGTCCTACGTAGTCCACCTGACGTACGCATGCATCGCGTACGTGCGTTGGCGAAGCGGCCCCACTATCTTCAGCGCGGTCTCGCTTCTTAGGCGCTACCCGCCAGTTGAAGCCAGCAGATTTGCGTTGCCGCTGTGCAACCGTCTACAGTAGGATTTTCCGATCAGTTGGCACCGCTCGCCGTAGAACGTCGGAACGCCGCCGCTCGACTCCCTTGGCTGTCGGCACCATCTAGCGAAGCTGTGGCCGCCGCCGGCCAACGGCCACCCTGATACTCGAAGACAACCCCGATGTCCTTCAGCTTCTGAACAAGCCCTGCATCAAGCACGCCACGTCGCTGCTTGCCCTTCATCAACGCAAGCCAACCGTAAAGACCTGCTTCATCGCCCTTAGGAACCTTTAGATTCCCGTTTTCGCGTCTGAAGGCTGTTAGCTCAACCAGCCGCTCCTCGAGCGTTGCGTTCTTGCGCCTATCTCGCAGCCCCCAACTGAACCCGAGTTCATCAAGTTCTCGTTTTCTCTCCGGGTTCAGTACCCCGTTCTTGAAGTCCGACTTTTGTCGGAAAGCCCACTTCCCTAGCTTTCCTTCACTGATTTTCACATTAAAGTGGCCATGCGTCTTATGGAACTCCTTCAGTTCGGCCACGTACTTTTCCCAAAGCGAGTCGCGCATGTTCCACGTGACGCCCAATTCCTTCAGAGCCGCCTCAACATCCGTACCCAGATCTCCGACTCTCTTTCTCGCTCTGCACTGACCGAGCCACGCCCCCAGCCCTGTTGAGTAGATCGTAGGCACATCTATATGCCCATGCTGCCTCTTAAATTCCTTCAGTTCATCCAGACGCATCGCCGTAGCTGCAGCCATTCGCTCCCAGCGCATACCCAGAGCGTCTAACACCTCGAACTTTGATTGCCCGAGCAATCCGTCGCGCCGTAGGCTTCTCATCAAGCCAACCCAATCTCCTAGGCCTCCTGGATGTCGAGTGGGCACCTCGGCATGCCCCTCTACACGTACAAAGCGTTTGAGTTGTCCAACGCGCTTGTCGAAGTCTGGTGCCAACTCGTCAACCAGCTTCGCTGAAATGGAAGCTTTCAAGGCATCGGTCGATACCAACTCGCCATCCGAAGACAGCACATCTATCCACGACTCGAGCGGGCGGCTTCCACTCACTTCATCCGATTGCGCCGCCATAGAAATAGCCGAATCCAAGCTGACATCAGCCTCGCGCATTCCGTTCAGGACAAGCACAACTTCGCGGAAGTCGGACCTTAAGATTGCCGACTCTACCGACTCTCCAATTGCTTGATCTACGAATAACGGGACGAATACGTATCCGCACGACTTTCCGCGCGACAAGCGCATCGTTCGTCCTGCCGCCTGAGCGATGTCGATCACACTTCTTTTCGGATCTATAAATGCCACCAAGTCCACAGACGGAACGTCTACGCCCTCTGTTAGACATCTCGCATTGCTGACGACTGCGTTCGATGACTCCTCGAACCGTCTCATGATTTCCGCGCGCTCCTTCGACGACTGACGACTTGAAACATGCAGTCGCTCGAAACTACGCATGGCGCCGACGTCCTTGGATCCACTCGATCGTTGAAACGCTTCAGCTTTGTTAACCGTGGAGTGGAAGGTTATTGCCCTTCTCACGCGGTACCGACGTATCGCGCGCCAGAGCGCAATCTGCGCGCCAGCCAACTTTGCATCGGCGGTGCTACCGTCAACGATCACCCTTCCCTCTGCAATCTCCTTTGCCGCCAGTTGAACGTTCAGTACGACCGAAACAACCACCTTGTAAGGAACGATTAGTCCACGACGTTCGGCCTCGTGAAAACTCAATCTATGCGCTACCCTGCCATAAATTTCCTCATCATCCATTGACAGTTCATGCGGGTCTGTCTCAGGCATCCTGTCTGATGCAACAGTATCGAGTAGGTATCTCCTCGGTGTCGCTGTGAAGAAGAGCCGCTTGGCAATCTTGAGGTTCGCGTCGTCCAACGCGAACGAAAAATGCGAGTCCACTTCTCCCATCGTCTTATGTGCTTCGTCGAAGACTGCGAAGTCAAAGGCAGGCAGCCCCACGCTGGCGCTCCCGAGCACCGGCGCCGAGTGGTACGTGCAGAAGATCACCGCCATCGAGCGTCTCGAGTTCGACCTAGAGTCAGCCACGAACCCGCGAACCACGTTCTCGTCTGTCGTGACCCGATCCGCTGGAATGTCTCCCACCAGTCCGTCCGCATCTGCATCGTCTTCAATGACGACTGTCTCGTCCGAGCACACGCATATCCAGTCCGTCTTCTCTGGTGCTCTCGCGTGCTTGCGCCACTCTGCAAGCGTTTGAGACATCAGAGCGAGCGACGGGACGAATACCACCACCAAGCGTGCACGTTGCCTCTCCGCCGCCCACAGGCCAACAAGCGTTTTGCCCGTTCCACAGGCCATCACGACTGTCGTCCTGGTTGCTCGGCGAAACTCACTTGCGATCGCCGATAGAGCTTCTTCTTGATGCTCCCTTGGCACTGCAATGGACTGCCCTCGTTGCAACGCAGGCCTTCGTGATTTGAGACTCATATGTACGACAGCACCAGTTCCAGATTGGAGAATCATGCCAGCTTGAGTCAACACGATTGTTCCTGCAAAGCGTGGCCAAACCCCTCCTTTCGCGGGAGGTCGTGCCGCCTACTCATGCCGTCTGCAATACAACTGGCGATGAAGAGATGGTCGGATACGACCAAGAGAGATGGATACACCGACCGAGTGAGGTACACATACGCCCCTGGAGGCTCTGCTGCTCAAGGCGGACGTTTCTGAAGTTGGGGGCGAACGCCTCCGCCACACGTATACATCTTCGCTCGCAGCGCTGTCCCAGCGCGGTCAGAACGTTTCCAACCTACATTTTCCGTGCCGCAACTGTTGGTCGGTGGTCGGATTCAGTCTTCGCGGCTTTCCGCAGCGAGTTTCCGATGGTCTTCCTGAGCACTAATGGTCGCTGCTCATCGTCATAGCATTGCCACGCAAGCGTGTTGTTGGCTATCGCTCACGGCATCTGATGGTCGTCCAGCCATCTCTTCTCCCACATTTCATCTGCTTGCCGAACCATCGCCGAGCTCATGGCGCGTACTGCGCCGCAGACCCCGGACACCAACTTCAGCTTCTCCGCCTTAGGCATTGCTTCAACAGCAGCGGCAGCCTCCTCCGGCGTCAGCGTCAGCAGGTACTCCATCATCGATGGCGATTCGTCACGCATCATTTGAGCTTTCAAGAAGGCATCTATGCACCAGTCACCATTCGCCGTTGCACCAGCGATGGTTCGATCAGTTTGGCGCCGCACGCAGCTGTCGGTTCAGCCCTCTCGATCGCTGGTGCCGTTCGTGGTGGTTTTCGAATGCAACGAGGCCGCGCACGCGGGCCGCCGATCCACATCCACCAGGCGATGGAGTAGCGACCTAGGCCGACAGGTAGCGCTGGACCGCCATGACGCAAAATGCACCCAAGCCTGCCCAGGTAGCATATCTCGTCATGCTGAGACTTACAGGAACGGTGCGACCTCCGTCAACTCTCGCGATCACAAACGCTGATAGCAAGCCCGCCACTACTGATGTTCCGACAATTGTTGCAGCGAGCGTGTGGTTATCCATGGCTTTCCTTTTCCCAGGCACCCCAATCTATACGAGGCCGCCCGTTGCACGCATAGCTGTCGCTATCTCTTTGCACATATCCAGCCCGTCAAATTTCGTGATCCGCGAACCAACCGCCGACAATCTGTTCGAAAGGTCATGTTGCACAGTTCCCGCGACTACACCATACAGCTCCAACAGGTCCAGCAACTTTCCGTCTGACGTAGGCATGAAGAGCCATCGCACGAACGGCGTACCTTTCCTCGTCGAGTAGATCATGTAGACAAAGCTTCCCTTTAGTGATCCGCGCTGTCGCCTAACTTCTGCGACCAGCTTGCTAGACGCCAAAGCTCCCAGCGCATTCATCAGAGCCATCTTCGTTTCGACTTCCCCCTGCGCCATGATTGGCCTGTCGGCCATCAGCCGCGCCCCTTTGATCGCAAGGTTCGGAATGGCAGCCGCGACTTCGCCAGCAGCCTCCATCCCTCTCAAGATCGACTCGATGGCGGATTCGCCGAACCCCCCACCCAGAGCTAAGCCGGTCTTGAGGTCAACAACGTACAAGTGCACCTCGCTGTCGAATGCCCGATGGCCTTCCACAGCATCGCCCGCCGAGTAGTTAGCCATCCACTCCGGCCCTAGCGTCGACGCCGCCATCGAGGCCCAGAAAGCCTCTTCCTTACTCTTTGCCATCGCTGAACTCCAACTTCACGCTCACTGCACCAATTGGACTGCCGGCGCCGCCACCGTGCACGGCCCTACTCTCGCATTTTCCGGTACGCCGCAAGGCGCACCACCGAAGTCAACGGCGACAGTATGGCGCCACGCGTCGAGTGTGAGGCCTCTGCAAAAGGCCTCTAAAGCACCACTTTGGCGGTCTAACGGCAGTCACGCGCCGCTCCGATTTTCCGATCACGTGCCAAATGGTTAAGCTGAAGCCAGTTGGTCGCTTGCAATCGTGCGACTGATGACCTGCTTAGGCCGTTTGCGACCGGGCATTCCATTTGCCATCTTGAAGAGGTCGCTCGTGCTAGTTCTCTCACCCAAGAGGCTCAGGCGCTCGCGGTGCCGCCTCTTCGCGCTGTACATCCCTAGGACAAGATTGGTCTGCTTGCGCTTCCTGATGCGGACCTCGAGCGCTCCAAATGTCGCCCTTCGGTCATCGCAGGGTCGACGCCCTCCAGGTTTGAGGATCTGGGTTTTGCCTAAGCGCTGCAACGGGATGCCCATTGCATCTGCCCAGTAACGCTCAAGCTCATCGACCGAGCACCTGTTGCTCTCCCTCGCCTCTATCCGCATTACCAGGTCGCCGTGCGCCACGTTAAGGTACTTCTCCATCCACCTCACGGCGCCCTTGAGCTTTTCCGGGTCGTGTGACGTGACCAACGTGTCAGCTACTTGGTTCCGACGATTGCACGCACTGGCCATATCCATCCCAGCGGCGAAGTCCAGGTCGAAGGCTCTCAACCTTTCATCAAAGTACCGTTCGCCAGCTTGCACCTCATCCGCTTCCGGACCACCGCCATCAATGGCATTGCTGACCAGTTCTGCCTTCGGCCTTACAAACCCCGAAGGGATGCCGCGCAACATCGCTCCCACAGTCGAGATTGATACTCCGAGGATTGACGCGATCTCATCAAGCGGGTGCCCTGCCCTCTTGAGTCGAACACCTTCGCCGAGCATCAGACTCCCAGCTTTGGGCTCGCTATCACCCGGTCTCGTTGTCATATCCCCCTGCGCCATCAGAGCCAATCGATCAAGCGCCTTGAACCCCAGGACGCGCTCCGGTTCGTAGGGACTCTTGACTAAGTCATGCACCCGCTTTGCCTCGAGCGCCAGCGCTAGATCCTGGTCGTCTTTCGTTGTCCGAATCTTCGTCGACAACGCGTTGGCCCAGGTTGTTAACGCAGTCTCCGCCACCGACTCCCGCCCGGGAGCTCGGCCGTGGAGCCTGTAGAACGACACCAACTCCAGCACCCGCTCGCCGAACGAACGTCGCCCGGTGTCGTCTTGCGCTGGGTTACTGACCTGCCTGGCGGCCCACTCTTCGCAGTACTTCGCCACTCTGGGGCATGTCGCCCGCATCACTGCAGCAGTCTTGCCGTTCGGATTCGCTGCGAACGACCTTCTCGCCTTGATGAACTGATCCCAATTGAAGGACGAGAGCGATCGACTTGCGTCCTCAAAGGAACCACCACTATCCACGTGCTTCAGTACCTCCTTACAAACGAAGGCAAGCTGGCGCGGGCTTTTGTTTGGCAGATAGTCACCTGCATCAGCAACGAAGGTTCGATCATGTTTTCGCCTCATTCCAATCCCCTTCAATCACGCTACGTCTTTCCGATGGTCAGGCCACTGCCTTGCGAGCGAAGCCGCCACGGAACCTGAAGGCCAGCGAACTACGCAAGCTGTCTTGCTCGGAGGTTCGGCCCGCGAAATGCGGGAACCTTTGGCCAGGCGGCGGCAGGCTCTGCAGCATCCAGTGTGTGCAGTCATCCTGGTTGCTCGGGATGGCGTCGTCAGCCTCTCCCTTCCACCCTTCTCGCGGGGTAGGCGATCTAGGCTTCCAGTCTTCGTCGATCGCGAAGTACCCGGTGGTCTCTCCAGCGTTGCGCCACCACAGGCGAATCGTGCCGCTGGTTGGAGCCGTGGAGATGGGCTGCCAGGTCGTGGACAACTCGTGGAGGTGGGTGGCAGTCTCGGCATCCATGATGTCGGCCCTGGTGGATTGATTGGTCATCTGCATGTCTCTTTCCTAGGGAGCTCGCCGTTCAACTCGGCCGCCCGATCTTGATGACGCTGCGGCAGCGCGGGTAGCTGACGCAGCCCCAGAACTCTCGCCCACCGCGCCGCGGCGAGCGCTTGATCATCTTGGTACCGCAAGACGCGCACGTTGGCACGTCGTAGCGGCCTGACAGCGCCACCTTCAGCACCGTCTCTCGCTGGTCCACAGTGAAGCCTAGGATCATCCCGACCAAGCCATCCCGCTCGGTCGTCTCGATCTGGTTCCCTGCCGCGAACTCTGCCGCGGCGGGCGTGTACGTCGAGGAGGTCACGAAGTAGCCCTTGGACGCGCCAAACGCAGCCATTGAGCCTCGCAACGCCCGCAGCGCCTCCACCCCTACGTACCTGCGTCCCCAGTGCTTGCACTGCACCACGCCCGCAAGCGTTTCAGGGTCGTGCTCCTGGAACAGCTTGATGTCCACCCCACCGTCCGCGCCGTGTGCCTGCGTCGACGTCGAGAAGCCCTTGAGCTGGAAGCAGCGTTCCACCACCGCCTCGAACCGACGCCACTCGATCAGGTCCAGCATGCGGTCTACGTCTCGAGCGGTGGCCAGTTCCGCCGGCGCTCCGGGCCTTGCTGCCGCATCCAGTGCCGACCGGTACTCCGCTGCTATGCGATCTCTGTCCGGGTCCCAGTTGGCGTCAGGCTGCCATGGCGCCGGCGACGCAGACTGGTCCGGCTCCATCAGCCCACGGTCTTTGGCCGCGTTTCCGTCCCGAAATGCCAGCGTCCACAGCACCATCATCGAAATGACGAATCCCACCAGCATCATGGTGTAGCCCAGCATCTTCAGCGGGCCGAAGATGCTCTGCACGAGGTCCGCATCCGACAGCCTCGGCACCATCAGTAGAACCACGCCACCCAGGAACATCTGGAAGGCGAACATCCCTCTGTCTTCGGACTTCGAAGCCGGGGCCTTCTTCGATTTCTCCAGATGCATGGCAGGCCCAGCTGTGTCCTGGCGTCTCTTCAGCCTTGCTATCGCAGATGCCGCCGCGCCTCCGAGGCAAATCATTGGGACCACGTACTGACCGACGGTCGCCAACATTTGGAACAACGACTGCACCATGGCCGAGCCAATGCGACCAGGGTCCGATGCCGAACTCTCACCGGTGGCCACTCCATTCAGGAAGGCGTAGGACACAAGCGCAAGCAGGACACCTGCCCACCACGGCAGCATTGCCACCAGGTCGAACCAGTCTTCTAGCGGTGATGTTTTGCGCCGTCTTGCCATTGCATATCCAGCTATCTCTGCATCTCTCCGGGCACGGGCCCTGCAACCTCTAAGCCGTCCATCCCAAGTTCACGCAGCAGGCTCCGTCGGCCCGATCACCCCGCATTCAACTCCCGTCCTTCAGGCGGACGGCCTTCGAGTAGATCTCACCCGTAGGCTCGGTACCTGCGCGCACCCTCTCGTAGTCATCATTTGACATTGGGCCCACAACGCAATTCCCTCCCTTCCTCCAGGCGTACACGCCTGGAGTCTCGCTTGTCTTGATGTCTGTCGATGTAGGCGTTCGAAGCTCATCGCGGAGGAAGATCGGCAGTTTGATCACCCAGACCTCCTCTGCGAGGCCATTTGGCCCCCTTACGTCGAACCTACGCCCGCCGTACTTGGTTGCTGCGAGTCCTGCGTCCACTGATCCATCTGCCGTGCACACATCACGCGCAATTGTCTCAACGGTTGGACGCTTGTCGCTTGTCGCGCAAGCCCCCAACCCTATCGCTGAAATCGCAGCAGCCAGCACGCAAAGGAACTTCATATCGTCACCGTTCTTGTAGAGAGAGTTTTTACTTGTGCCACATTTTCAACCGGGCTGCGGCATAGTTCCCTACTATCCCACCAACTCGTTGCTCTTATCCGTCAGCAATAGGCCCACAAAGCACCAGTTTCATGTGCTAAGGCGCCGTTTTCTGCTTCGGTTGTCTACAGAACGCGCGCAACTATCTGCCCCAGGTTCACCGGGTCACCCTCTACCAGCGCCTTGGTAGCTGACAAGGACGCTAGGCCCATCACCTCCCTTATGTGCCGGAGGTCGTAGCCCTTTCTGGCTAGGCGTACTCCAAACGTCCTCCTCGTCGCCGTCGCACCAGTGGCCTCAACACCAGCCTGGTCGTGAAGCTTTCGGATCACTTGCGTCAAGCTCTCGCACGATCGAGACAGCGAGCCCGCGCTCGTCTTCCGCGTGGTCAGCGTGAACGGCCGCCCGTCCGCCGTCAGGAAGACCGGCCCCAGTTCGACTAACCCTCGAAACTTCGATCTCAAGGCTGTTGTGCCGTGCCCGAGCTTCAGTCTGCGAGTGAGGTAGGCGTCAACTGCCTCCTTCACCCTTGTGTTGACCCAGTAGACCGGGCGCTCCTTCCCATTGAACGCGATCGCCTTCCTCACGCAGCTCTCGGCCTTGTATCCACCTTCCTCTGTAAGCAAATCGGCAATCTCCAGCTGCGCCAGCTCTGTTGCTGTCATGCCCGTCCCGTACAGAACGCACAGCATCGCTGCGTCCCGTTCTGGCGTTTGGCCCGAAACCGCTGCCACCTTCATTGCATGACGCATCTGTCCTTCTTCGACTACCGGTGCTTTTGCCATCTCGTAACGCTCCTGATTTCTAGCATCGTACGAGACCTTTTCCCATACCCAACCCCGAAACGCCTACTTCCGCCGCGCCACTGTTGTAGTTCTCGGAAAAGTGGGCCGGGCCGGCGCTGCGCTATTACCGGGACTTTGAGCTGACTTTGCCCGCGCTTCTCGCGTCGCCCAGGTCACTTGCCATTTCCTTGCCCCAGCCTTTATGATCCAAGCCAAGGTGCAATGCGCGCCAGTCCGCTCACATCGGCAAGCCTGAGGCAGCATCGGTTCCGCCTTTGTGGGTCCGTCTTCCATCCCATCATCGTCCTGCAATCTCATGCGGATCTTGACCGGAACGAGTGAGCCGTCCTGCACCTTGCGTGCATCGCGTCCAGGTCCGCGGAGGTTGTCATGTCTGCTCGCACCCCCGTCGACGTCTACCTGAGCGGCCCGTGCCGCCCTGAAGCGTTTTCCCTCGCCTGCACCCTCGCCGGCGTCCCCGTCCCAACCACCCCCGCCCATGCGCAGTCCTTCGCTGAACGCTGCCTGGCGGCCGCTAAGGTGAAGGCCGAGCTGCTCGCAAAGGCACTTTTGCCCGTCACGGTGCCGCACGCCGAGGCCCTGCAGCTCGTTGCCAAGGGCCTTGGCTTCACCAGCTGGCAGCAAATGACGCTGTTCGCGAAGCGAGTGTCCTCGGTCCCACCGGCAGAGATCGGTGACCTGTGGAACGCCCACTTCTTCACTGCCGCACTGTGGCAACTGCAAGACCTCACGGATCCCGAGCCGCTCATCCAGGCGGTGGCCACCACGTTCACCCAGACCTTGCACACCAGCGATCACGTCGCCCCGTCCCAAAAGGACGTCGTCCTACAGGCTTGCTTCTTGGCCGGTCCGCGGCGCCGGCCTCCACAACTCCCGTGGAACTGGACATCGTGCCTTGACACGTCCCATGAGGGCGATGGCATTCCCGAACAAGACGAGATGTGGGATCACGATTTGGAGCCGTTGACGCCCGACGCCTACCGAGCCTGGCTTCATCGTGATGACCCGAGTGGGTTTGCGGTCTGGGACAAATTGCTCACTCCTCAGTTGTGGCGCATGCTCGCCGATGCCCTGAATCACTTTCAGTCCTTCGAGGAAATGATTCACGAGTCCGAAGGGCGTCTCGTCCCATGGTGCGAACCTGTTGAGATCGTAGGACCTGACCTGGTGCCGTGGTTTGAGTCGGTGATGGCTACCCTTGATCACATGCCCTTGCCTTTCAGGCTCGTCGATCATGAAATGAGATTCAACGTCGTCGACACCTTGGACCAGATGGAGCACTGCGACCGGTTGTGCGCCCTCCTCGCTCCTTTGCACGACCCGGTGTCTTCCGCGTCGACGCGAATCACTGCGTACTACGGTCGCCACTCCCGGCACGTGCTCCTTGCCCTTCGCCGGGCCTACTCGTCGATGATCGGCATGGTCTACGCCTACAGGAACCTGCCCTGGGCTGCCATCGCACCTTTCGAAACGCTTCCCAATGCACGGGCCATCCTCGCGGCGCACGACGCCCATCTCACTTGCGAAACCATCTACTTTGTGCGGGATATCGGAATCCGCATCGACGACAACGGCGCCAAGGTCGACTTTGAGCACGTGCGCGAGTGGGTGCAGCGCTTCTTCCGGACGCCTGGTTGGGGCTTCGGCTACAGCGTTCAGTTGCCCGTTGGACCGTTCTCGCCTCACAACTTCGTCAAAGTCTACGCCACGCATCTGCGCAAAGCGTCGACGTGCTTCGACACCGCCGATCCCTCGAACATGGAGGTGATAGAAAAGCTTCGCTACGGTGACCCCTATGATCGCTCCGGCAAGAAGGTGTACGCCGATATCGACACGCTAGGCACGCACCTGATGCTCACGAAGCGGGCCGAGTACTTCGAGGCGATCGCGGCCACCATTGAGCAGCCGCGGCCGCGGAGCACGAGGGATTTTCGGCCGGCTCGCGATCCGTTGCCGTTGTCGATCTTCGACGGCATCGCCAAGAAGAGGCCGCCTCGACCCAGTTGTACATGCTGCTTGCGCGACCTTGCGAAGAGCCCTGATCGTCGCTGAGGGGTGCTTTCGGGTCCCGCGCGGCCAGCACGGAAACCTGCTGGGCTGATCAAACGCCCTGCACCATCAACCACTTCATTCATCCCCCCGCCTGACAGCCTGCTTCAACAGCTTGAACAGGTGATTGAGTGCCATGAACTCGCTTGTTGACTCCGCCAACCCACCGTCCCTGTCGACTTCTCTGTGGGTCAGTGGGTTGCGGTGCGCGCCGTACAAGCCGCAAAACAGCTCTGCCCGGCTGTCTGCCTCGCTGGCGTCTATGTCAGACCACACAAGCGCTGAGCCAGATCCCCGCAGCGCCGCTCTGATCAAGTCCTTGCCATCCTTCTTGGTGCCCGTCAGATCTCGCAGCCTCTCTTCGAGCCGAACGAAGCCCTTGATGAGCGCCCGATCGGGGTCATCCCTGAACGAAAGTGCGAGGTCGAGCATCTCACTCTCCAGAACGCCTAACGGGATTATTGGCGGGAACTGCTTGATAACCACGTCGTCGTCGATGGCGCCATCTGACCCACGGTGTCTGTAGTTGACCCACTTCGTCGCAACCCTGGGCGTTGCCTCAGTGATCCAGCGGGAATCTGACTCTGTGAGCCCACTCGCCTCTAGGCGCCTCCATATCCCCCGAGTCACAGGCACCTCTTTGACCCAGGCGCCAAACGCCTCCACCATGGCAATTGCAGTAGCGAGTCCATCAGGGCCCTCGCCCGGGTAGCCAGAGCCGAAGCCGCTTTGGACCACGTAGTGGATCTTGTTTTCATCGTCACCGGCGTCTATCAGCGCCAACGCGTGTTCATCCATCGCAGGCGATGTGACAACGATAGCCACCTTGAACCGTTCTCCCGCCTCCAGCAGTCTTGCGAGGGCCCGCACGCACGGCTGTGTCAGCGGGTTCCCAAGATATTCGATCCAGTTCGACTTCTCTTCCCTGCTCCAGAACATCGCCACTCCATTTCATGTTGAAGCAGCGATCCTGTCAGATACCATGGCTTGCCAAAGCCGTTAGTCTTGGCGGTGATGTTCCTGACGACTCCTCGTAA
>Ga0307509_10002717_pt1 | contig 28203 bp, 29 predicted proteins | sample 10_EM_MG_FD_202245 | JGI IMG/M metagenome (GOLD analysis project Ga0307509, IMG submission 202245) | Populus trichocarpa ectomycorrhiza microbial communities from riparian zone in the Pacific Northwest, United States - 10_EM | ecosystem: Host-associated > Plants > Roots > Unclassified | place... | reverse complement strand
CCATCATACCCTTAATCTTAAATTTGCGCTAAAGACTCTGGCATCGAGTTCTATTTTCAGAACTTAATCTTTGAGGGAGTGAAAGTGCCAGCACACTCCGGTCTGGAGGCGGGTGGTGGCTGTAACACTCTCACATCTGGCGTGGGGCCTGGTGGTTTCTCGGCACTTGGCCTCAAACTGGACCTGACGAGACACACTCTTTTCATCACAACACTCAACATCCACACTCCCAGGCCACAGCTGCAACACTCCACCACAGCCAGATATTTGATCCTGAATCTGACACCTGGAGGTTCCTGGGCTCGATGCCAGCTATCCAGCGGTATAAGATTCATCCCCAGAGGGATATTATTCATGAAATTACAGGGGTGAATAGGGTGGGGTGCTGGCGATACCAGAACTCAATGGCAGATTCCTCTACAACCACTGCTCAGATCGTGGATCTGATTGCGGGAGGTTGTTAGGCTCGACGCCAGCTTTACAATGGTATAAGATACTTCCCCCCGCGACCTTTTTTCATGAAGTTACAGGGCTGAATGGGGTAGAGTGCTGGCGATCCCAGAACTCAATGGCAGATTCCTCTACAACCACTGCTCCAATCCTGGATCTGATTGCGGGAGACCTTTGGGCTCGACGCTAGCTACGCAGCGGTATAAAGAACGTCTCTGTGGCATCAAAACTCAGGAAGTCGCTGACCCTTATGAGAATTGTCTTTATAGATACCTTGGCGATCCCAGAACTCGATGGCAGATTCCTCCACAACCACTGTTCCGATCCTGGATCTAATTGCGGGAGATCGTTGGGCTCGATGCCAGCTACGCAATGGTATAAGGTACGTCCCTGTCGCATCAAAACCCATGAAATCGCTGTCTTCTGTGCAGGGTATATCAGGTATCAAGCTGGCGATATTTTACTCGATGGCAGATATCTCCAGAGCCGATCGACGGATTTTGATTCTGTTTATGGTAAGTTGTTGGGCCTGACGCCAGCTTCCCAACGGTATAAGGTACGTCTCTGTCGCATCGAAGGTCATGAATCCGCCAACCATTCTGAGAGTGGTCTTTGGACTAAAGTAATGGAAAGCTCGATGACAGATAGCTCTACAACCAGTTGTCCGATTCTGGATCTGATTGCGGGAGATTGTTGGGCTTGACGCCAGCCCCACAGCGGTATAAGGTACGTCTCTGTCGCATCAAGACTCATGAATCCGCCAACCCTTCTGAAAGTGGTCTTTGGACTAAACTAATGGAAAACTCGATGACAGATAGCTTTACAACCTCTTGACCGATTCTGGATCTGATTGCGGGAGATCGTTGGCCTCGACGCCAGCTTCACAATGGTATAAGATCTTTCCCCCCGCGACCTTTATTCATGATGTTACAGTACTGAATGGTGTGCTGGCGATCCCAGAGCTCGATGGTTGATTCCTCCACAACCGGTAATCCGATTCTGGATCTGATTGCGGGAGATTGTTGGCCTTGACGCCAGCTTCACAATGATATAAGATCCTGCCCCCCGCGAATTTTATTCATGAAGTTACAGGGTCCCGGGTAAAGCCCAAGTAGGGGAGGGGTTGCTTATAAGTATCATGATGGGTCCTGTATATTAGAGCAATAGAACACTAGTTGTCGTAAATTTAATACACTGAGAGCATGAAATCTATTGTGACCCAGGTCAGGAAAAAGTAAAGGGGGGACTCTTCGCTTATCTCAGGAAGATGTGGTCTGTTGTCAGATGGCGTCCTGAGTATTAAGTGCTGTGTCCGGTGCGTCCTGAGTATTAGGTGTAGCGTCTAGTGCATCCTGAGGATTAGGTGCTGCGTCAGGTTGCGTCAGGTGCGCTGTGTGGTAGGGTAGTTGCGTCCTGATTCGCGATTAGCGTTCCAGCGTCAGGTGCGTCAGACGCACAGAACGCCCAGAACGCAAGGTATTATATTTGCTGATGTAGTAAGTTGTTGGCATTTCTTTATCTATGCACACAGCTTCTAATATTGCCAGGTCTCGGAGTGCAACACTGATGCCAGATTCACAATGATTGGTTTCTCAAGAACTACACACTCACCCTTTCCAGCTATGCCTGCCAGCCAAACCTCCTGAACTTGAATAACCTTGAATTGACATGGGTGACTATTCAGAAGCACATATCAGTGGCAGGTTTTAACACCTTTCGTGACTGGTATACCACCGCCCTAGGGCACTACTATGTGGTCATGCTGAGATATACTTCATAGATGAAGTTTACCTATTGACACATTGATGAGTTGTGGGTTGAATATAAGCTTATACCAAACTGTGTGCTTGGGCTCGGTCAACCCAAGTAGTGGTGTGTGTGAAATGGCTGGGAGTTAGTATACTGTAGATTATTGTCAGCTGGACTGGTGAAGCAGGAAATATGGCAATATGGCTTCAATATTATCATTTTTTTCCATCAAAACTCTTTTCTTTAGATCTCAACAGAGGTATAGTGAGGGAACTCTTTTGTCACCAAGACTATACTAAGTTAGTAGACCTATTAATAGTTGACTATAATATAAGAATTAGGGATAAAATAACTTGAATGATATGCTATATAACTAAAATGCTAGTAGTAATAGTACATATAAGAAACACGATCCTGATTGGAACTCTACTTCCTCCTCCCTTGATCAGGTTTACCAAGACATAATTAATAGACAGATACCTGACCTCTTGTTGAATACAAGTATTATAGGGAATGTTTTCAAACAAGACAGGGGTGATTTAGTACTACCAAAATGATCCCTGCTTTGTACAAAAACATCACCCATGGCGCTTATACCTCAATTAAGGGAAACAAAAACAATTCCCTCTAGGCTCATATTAAGCAATGGAAGACTTGCATTTCTGGACAAGCTGGCTGCTGTGTGCCACTAACTTTAACCCAAATCAACATTGATACCCCTGCTCCGTACCACTATTTTATCCCTGACCCTTGTATAATACCACCTTTAGGTAATCAGTATACCGCAAAAACTGGCAAGAACCGTCAGGCGCTAAGTATGATACGTTGAAATAAGAGGCGGCTGAGGTGAAACTTACGATTGCGTCAAAATAAGAGCCTTGAAAGGCCTAGTCCTGGCTACAAAGAGTTGGCGTATGGCGTCTCATTGCGATTTCGAGACAAAACTAGGGTAGAAATCTTATTATTTGGACGTACTTGTACTGTACCTAGCGCCTGTCGGTACTTGCAAGTTTTTGCGGTAACATCATGGAGAGTCTGTTGAATAGTGACCCCCTTCTACCCCGCCTGTCACAGGCGTATATCTCCCAAAGAAAAGATTCTTTGGAGGCGGCTGCTGCAGCAGAAATGCTTGGCTCTGCGGTTTGATTGGAGTTCCATTTTTTCTAGGTGTTAGGTTCCTCGCCTTTTCGGATCAGACATAGAATAACTCAGACGCCTGCACTACGGTAATAGGAGTAGCATCCCGGGCAAACCCGCAAATATCGGTACCATGCTCAGGAGATCTTCTCAAAAACCAATCTGGGGCTCTGCTAGGGGACCGCATGAGAGTGCTATTCTTCTCGGAGGTCTCCAAGGCGCCGCGACGCGTTGGCAGCCCCATCAAAGGAGTGCGCAGGCGAGGGGGAGCCATTAACGATAAGGAGTTAAGACCAGAAATTGTCCAAACAGGCGTTTGGAAAGAGAGAAAGCTTGCCAGTCTCTGACTTCTTTTTTAAAAAATATATATATATAACTAGCTACCGATGTCCCCGGGATCGGGACCACAAGCGTGATAAGACGGTCAACCCATTTGGAAGAGAAGATATGAAGGAAAACAGATCTCGCGATGTTTTTGTGACTGGGGGGGTTGTGGGAGCGGCCAGTTTTGTGGTGACAGCTCTCAGGGTTTTCACTCGAGTGAAGATCATACAGGGCTGGTGGACTGAAGATGGTTATTCCCCTACAGCTGGTATTATATTTCTAATAGATGAAGTGGGACGATGGCTGACATTTTCACTTCGCATAAAATAGTGCTGATCGTTATTGCGGAGGTTTGCGTTTGTTCCTTTGACATTCTGCAGCAAGGAATTGAGAAGGGGCCGTGACTGATACCACTTAGTTTGCACAGTTGTTTGGGGTTGGTTTTCTAATATGCATGCTCCTCGGTGAATTCACCTCTACCTCCCCTTTCGATTTGAGATTTTCGAACCAAACTCATAGCTACTATCGTAGGAGCCTTCAATGGCATGGGGACCCATATAAAAACAGTAACACCACAAGAATTCGTCATATCCCTGAAGGTACCAGTCCATCGGTCCGTTCCTTGGGGTGCGCGGGCTGACCTCCCAACAGTCAAATTGGGCCAGCAGTTTTACTTACAGCCTTCAAACAATGTTTGCTAAACTCTCTGTCCTCGTTTTCTACAGACGGGTTATGGGCCTTCATGACTGGCTTAGGCGGGGAGTGGATATCACGATCGTATTCGTTGTCCTGCTTGGCATCGCGGGTGTATTATTTCTCTTCGCGGGTTGTCGGCCGCTTAGGTATACTTGGGACAAAACTATTCCGAATGGATATTGCTGTGACATGGTGCTTTGGTATTTCATTAACGCAGGCATAAATATTGCCATAGATGTGGTTATCACGGGTTTACCTCTTCCCCTGTTGTTTCGACTGTGAGTGACCTAGTAGGAGGGCCTAGGATGTTTTACTATTACTAACGCATGCACACAGTCAGATGCCTACAAGACAGAAAATTGCTCTTTGTGGGATATTTAGCCTTGGAGGCTTGTGAGCTCTCAAATGCCATCCTATTCCACGAAGTAACTAACGTCGTCCAATAGAGTTTGCGCTATTAGCGTCTACCGTGTAGCCCAACTTCCGGTTCTCCATCATAGCAAAGACATAACCTGTATGTATTTCTTCCCAATTTGGTTCTAATCTAGTAGAGAATCTGACCCAGATGTTTAGGGGATATTACTAGTGCGATGATTTGGTACTTTATCGAAGCAGGCCTCATTGTGGTAGCAGCGTCTGGCCCTGCGCTAAAGCCCTTCTTCCTCCTCTACTTACCTGCTCTCATCTGTAGTGGTGGGGATACCCACAAGGGCTCAACCTCACACGAAATTGGAGAAGGCTATGATCCGCAGCGGTCTTGCACATTCACTAGTATAAGCGCAGGGCCAAGGACCGGGTCTGGCGACGGGGACGATGTGGGGCATATAGCCGATGAGGAATGGGGGATAATAAAAACTACGGAGGTGTTTTTGACAGTGGAGCATATACCCGAGCTACAGAACGGAGGAAATGGACTCCAGGAGAGCCGAGCGCCGTGATAGTTTTCTCACTTTGGGTTCAGGTGGGGGCCTTCTGGTACCCTAGCCAGGAGTTTTTTTCTTTATACTCTTCAAAGTTTTTTCTGTCTTATTTAATGTGTGTGAAAATTTCTTGCAGGCACGGTAGCCTGGTCAATTTAGTATTCCCAGAGTTCGGACCCACGAAGAGCTAGGGAAGACTATCGAGGCAGTTAGCCCTCATACCAGGCTACGCATGTGCCGCTCCTTCTGCAAGTGGTTCGTCAAGAGCATGTATGCAACAGCGTGTGTTTCCTATAGCCGAGCACCTCCTGCTGTATCCGGTTGGGACTCTTTTGGTGAATAAGATACACGAGTGACCAAGCGTGATCTCCGCTGAGACCCAATAAGGGATAGTCTATATGGTATTATCCATACCACAATTACCGTAGGAACTGGAATAATTGAACCTCGCGCCAAGACGTTCGAAATTTCCTCTCTTGGATAGAGGGGCGAGCGCACAGCGAAAAGTCACCCCCTCAGACCGAGCTCAAGACAGAAAAAAAAAGAAAAAAGAGCCAGACCATACCAACAAAGGCAACTCCAACGTTCTAGCGTCAGGTTCGATTATTCCAGTTCTTACGGTAACCATTTTAACTATTTTGGTTCTCGAATTCGGTCCAAGTGAAATTTAGCACAAAGAAAGTCCAGCCACTTGAACACAAGTTGCTGCATGGAAAACTATGAGTGCTCTAGCATAAGCGGCCTTCTCTGACTGTTCTTCTACCATCCTTCTATATTAATATTATCATAGCTTGTAACTTAGCCAACTACAGTTCCCATGCTAAAACTCCTTGGGCGATCCATTTAGGTGCCTCGCTAGATCTCAGTGCGCCTTACGGTATTAATTACGGCAGGCTCTCCAGCCACGTGAAAGGCCTAACGGCCGGTTCCACACCCAAACCCTGACGTTCACTCTGACAGGTATGGTGAGGAAGAATGGAAGAATTGAAGGATATCAATATGGGGGCTCCTCCTCACAGAGGCTGAGTCTTCATATGATATCTTAACAATTTTCCGAGCATATAGCCCTGAATTGTGCCCCCACCCCATCCATACGTGGCATTTTGCTTTCAAAATACTTTATGATATGTATATTTCAGCAGACAGAACTTCCGCCGCTCCCGCCACTTCGCTTCTCTGCCGCATACACATTACCTAGGTCCCAGTATAAGTTAAATTAAAGTTAAGGATCGCAAGGGGAAAGCCAAAGCGAACAAACCAATCAGGCGTCGAGGAGAGTGTATGTCGGCCGGCCATATTATAAGGTAAATTTAGCACACCACAGAGAAAGGAAGAAAAAACATTTAGCAGAACGATAAGCCTACACTAGCACCAATACCACCCATACGAGAGCTTGCGGTGAACCTACCAGGGGTCAATGGCCAGGAATGAGGTTAGTTTCTAGTCAGAAAGTGTAGCCCCGAGTGCGAATTTATGATCACGGTTAATAGGGGTTGAAGCTGATTGGCCTTGCAGGTGTTATTACATCAGCAACAGGACCCCTCTTTTCCCTCTACTGAAAGAAGAAACCCTGCGGATAGGCCGGGGAAAATCCAGACATGACCGATGCACAAAAAATGTCGCCATGGAGTTTAAATACCATTCAGCCCATGGTCCTCAACGAATTGGAAGAGAGAATATTAAGTACATACCATACGGGTAATCAGTCAACAGGCGTGTACAAAACATGCGTTGATCGCAGCTTGTATCCGGGAAAAAGGGGTGCACGGGCTTAATTTCAGCTCAACAGTGGAAAATAAAGAAAGAAGTATGATACGCGTTTATTATATTGCCAAGTCGGGCCGCCGTTTGGGAGTTAGTGGGGGGGGTATGCCCGGCACTAAGATCTAAGCCACCGTGCGAATTCATACGGTAGTTCCTGATACCAAGAACTAGAACAATTGAACCTCATTCTAGGAGGTTGGACGAGTAGCGAGACTACTAGCATTCTCTTTTTATTTGTCTCAGTGGAAGGCTGAAAGCCAGTTTTTTCCGGGGCGATTCCCCCCGTTTATCCACAGAGGAAATCTTGACGCCTTCGCATGCCGTTCGATTATTTCAGCACGGTAGTGTGGAGCAGAGCGAAAGAAAAAGGCTAAGGAAAATGACGTCATAGGAGTTGGGCTTATCGAAGGTCAACAACTGTTGTTACCAATCTGGGCTCAGCTGGTGGGCGTTAATCTGGTGTACGAGTATTTGCGGGTGAAGGGTGGGTGGTTAGGTTGCCCTATCAGCTTAATCCATCCTTCCGAGGAGCCTTTTCTCCTTTATCTTCTCGGTCTACCTGCACTCGAGCACCAGTACTCGGATATGCCCGTTCACGAGAATGGGAGGCATTGATAGAAGTAAAGTTGTCATGATTGAGCACAGACTTTAATCGAGAAAAACGCCGGATTTCACTTAATGATAGGTAAACAGATAGGCAGGCTTTTCTTGGCCCAGGGGAATTCCACAAGTGGGGTGGATATCTCGTATCAGACAGTGGTGCGGGTTCACGCCTACGGCATGGAGCAGAAGCGTTAGGACATGCCAACAGAAGATCTCCATTACCAACCAACCAAACAGCAAGGTAGCATTTTAGAAAATATTAGATTTGTGGATGATAGTTCTTATGCATCTTCTCGCTTATATAGAAATCTTGGGTGTTCATACCGAAATCTCCTCCGGAAGAGAGCTCCCTCCAACGAAAAGGCCTCATCCTCCTTCTCCTAAGCATCACCCGCGGTGAAACAAAAAAGAATCGAGAACCCCTGGCTCCTGGGTTTTGATAATTTCGGCTGGTTCTCGCCTTGGTGTTGGGTGGATTGGAAGGTGTTAAGGATAAAGTTTTATGGGTGGGCTGTACCATTAAATTCCGACAGTTTACACATAGCCCTTTTAACAACCATTGTTTGCTACCCTATTTCGTATCACCTGTGCATATGCTATATATTTCTTGCCCTATCCACCACTCGTTCCGTTATTCCAACAGGACATCTTCTTGCCCCTCTTTGTCCCTCCATTTTACACTTTTTGTGTCCCTTGTCCGACACTATCTTTTACTCTTCACCTTCTAACCCTACCGTTCATTCCGGGGCCAAAGATGGTGAAGCACGGCCAATACGAGTATCTTACGCAGGAGGAAAGGAGATTGAAGGAAGACAGGGAACGAAGAAAGTATTGGAAGAAATGGGGCCCCTATCTCAGCGAGTGAGTTTCTTCTATGTTTCTCACACCAATTCTTCTCACTCGTGAGGAAAGGCCAATGCTAACAATTATTGTCATAATGAAGGCGCCAATGGGGAACTGTTCGTGAGGATTACTCGTGAGTTCTTTCGCCAGCCCCTACCTCTGGATCCTGAAAGCTGACTGATTGGGTTGCTAGCGAGAACGGGGATGCCTGGAGCCGTATGCCATTGAAATTGATTTCCTAATATTGAGCGTTTGTTAACTGCCGTGCTAGACTTTCCTCACGATCATGCTAAAGCCCGCACCTATCGCTGGGGTGAGGATGGAATTGCCGGAGTGTCAGACACTCATGGTCTTCAGAATATCTCTTTTGTGTTCTGGAATGAACACGAGTATGTTTTCCATGCCCGTAGTTTACTCCTAATAGCTGAAGGTTTGCAGTGATTTCTTGAAAGAGCGTCTCTTTGGTCTTTCGAATCCCCAGGGAAATCATGGGGAATCTCTAAAGGAAGCACATTTCCATCTCGACAACACACCTACCCACTCCTATATGAAATATCTATACAAGTATCCCCAGCGAAAATTCCCCTATAAGCAGTTGGTTGAGGAGAATGCCAACCGGAGTCGAGACGTGGGGGAATTTACTGTGGCGGATACCGGCATTTTTAAGTATGGACCCCTTTTCTATGTTTGTGTTAGGTTTGTCATTAATTCATGGTTAGGGATGATCGATATTGGGATATCTTCATTGAAACTGCTAAGGATACCAACGACGAGGAAGAGCTTCTTTTCCGTGTCACGGCTTGGAATCGTGGGCCCGAGCCTGCACCTCTGCACATTGTCCCCCATATGTGGTTCCGCAATACTTGGGCTTGGGGGCATGAGGATGAATCTAAGAAGCCAAACATCAAGCAGGAAAGCCCGTTAATTGCTGGGTCGAAGCATTGGTCACTCGGAAATCGTTATCTCCAGCTCTCGCCTTCACCAGGCGTCACTCCGGAATCTCCGGACGTGCTGCCAGAGCTTATGTTTACGGATAACGATACCAATTACAAGTGCCTTTATGGCGGCGAGAATCAAACACCATACGTTAAGGATGCGTTCCATAAGTATATCGTTGACGATGAGAAGGATGCCATTAACCCTGCGAAAACTGGTACCAAGGCTGCGGCCTGGTACGCATTTGAGGAAGGCGAGGGAGTGCCTCCTGGTGGCTGCGCAGTTGTCCGGTTCAAATTCTCCCGAAATGTAGAAACCCGTACATATATCCCCGGTGAGCCGGAGATTGGGATCGACGAAGAACTATTTGACGACATCATCGAGCGCCGTCGCTCCGAAGCCGATGAATTCTACTGGCGTATTTCCCCGCTACCGATGGCTGATGATCTTAGAAATATTCAACGGCAGGCGCTTAGTGGGATGCTATGGACGAAGCAGCATTACCACTTTGTGTGGGATCAGTGGGCAAATGGAGACCCATCGCAGCCACCTCCACCTCCTGGGAGAAAGGGGATTCGAAATCAAACTTGGAAACATATGTACCTGGATGACGTCCTTAGTATGCCTGATTGCTGGGAATATCCTTTCTTTGCTGCATGGGATACTGCGTTCCATGCAATTCCGTTGGCGATGGTTGACCCAGATTTTGCGAAAAAACAGCTGGATCTGTTGACCAGAGAATGGTACATGCATCCCAATGGCCAGGTAGGTGAAATTCAAGCCTGTGGTGAAACACGCTAGTTGACAAGTTTCTCCGTCAGATCCCCGCCTATGAGTGGAATTTTGGGGACGTCAATCCCCCAGTCCATGCATGGGCTGTCTTTAGAACTTTTAAGATTGAGCGGAAGATGTATGGCCGCGAGGATCTCGACTTCCTTGAGCGTGTCTTCCAAAAGCTCCTCCTCAATTTCACATGGTAAGTTGACAAAGTTCGCTATTTTCGGGTGACACTGATAGAAGATTTCATAGGTGGGTTAACCGGAAAGATTTTGATGGCAAGAATGTTTTCGAGGGTGGTTTCTTGGGGCTGGATAACATTGGGATCTTTAACCGCTCGGAGCCGTTACCCACCGGGGGTGTCCTCGAGCAAGCTGATTCCACGGGGTGGATGGCGTTTTATTCTCTGAGCATGCTCAATATCTCACTCGAGCTGGCTAAACACCGGAGGATTTATGAGGATATTGCGAGTAAATTCTTCGAACACTTCATCTTCATCAGCGATGCTATGACCTACAAGGATGGTGGGGAAGAAGAGAGCTTGTGGAATGAGGGAGACGGGTTCGTTTCCGCTTGGTTATTTTGACTGTTCTCGGTGGACTGACGCTCCTACTAGCTTCTATTATGATGCTATCTCATGGGGAGGCCCATTCTCGCAGCAAATGCCTGTTAAGTCACTTGTTGGGCTTATCCCGCTGTATGCTGTCTTGACTTTGGAGCCCGAGTTGATCAACAAGTTCCCAAGTTTCAAGAAACGTATGGACTGGTTCGTTGAGAAGCGTACTGATGTTGCCGAGAGAAACATCGCCAGTATGAAAAAGAGGGGTCAAGGCGACAGGATTCTGCTGAGTTTAGTCAGCAAGGATAGATTGAAGAGGATTTTGGAGAAGATGTTGGACGAGGATGAGTTCTTCAGTGATCATGGGATTCGATCGTAAGAGTATCATATACCAGGACGCTAAATAGGGCTAACAGAATTAAACAGATTATCGAAATATCACAAGGAAAACCCTTATTCTATGAACGTTAACGGACAGGAATTCAAGGTTGATTATGTTCCTGGTGATTCAAACAGTGCATTATTCGGTGGTAACAGTAATTGGCGTGGCGTAAGTGGTCGCCTCCGAAGTAGGTATCTGGTATATGGCTGACATTTAACACGCAGCCCATCTGGCTTTGTGTCAATTTCCTTCTCATTGAATCCCTTCTGCGTTTTTACATGTTCTACGGAGATTCCTTCAAAGTAGAATGCCCCACGGGCTCTGGGGATTACATGCATCTTGGCCACGTTGCTGAGGAGCTCCAGCACCGCCTCCAACACATCTTTGCTCGTGGAGACGACGGTCGTCGTGCCTGCAATGCTAATAACAACAAACTTGACTTCGACCCTAACTGGTGTGACTACCTTTGGTTCCATGAGTTCTTCCATGCCGACTCAGGTGCCGGCTTGGGGGCAAGCCACCAAACCGGGTGGACTGGATTGATTGCCAAGATGATTCACGACTCTGGAATTAATTGCAGATTACCACAGACACCAAGGACACCCAGCACAGCAGCCAATCACTACTTTGATGATATCTTCAACAGGATTTCCAAACCCAAGCCCTACATGGGGCGCAGAGCCAGCACTAGGAGCATTGATGCCCGCAGCGATTGGGCTGAGGACGATGAGGAAACCGAAGATCAGAGAAGAGAGCGAGAAAGGGATGATCAAGAGGTTTCTGGATACGTCAGCACTCGGCTGGAGCGGGTTAAAAGCCACGCGAGTGTATTCGATGACCAAGACGACGAGTACGCGGTCTGTCTGTGAACTAGCGCTTTCGCCATGGGGTTCGGCCTCCACTTCTCCCTCGCCAGCTCTTCTTTTTTTTCTTTCTATCCCTGTCCTATTTCGTTTCGGTGTATCTAGGGGGGATTAGTGGAATTAGGAACACACAACTTTAACAAGTAGAGATAGAGGACAGCAAAACTGAATGAGATTTTACTCTCCCTTCTCCCTTAAACCCGTGTGCATTAAGTATATTGTGAATAAGGGTCTAGGGTACAAATACCAGACACAAGCATCCCACTAATGATGCGTAGCCGATCGATTGTGATTCAAAGCAATTATCCAACTCGTAAAGTCGCTCTCCCGACTTGATGCTGGACCTCAGGACTTGCACCGCACAACTTATCGATCTCCTCCAAAGCTTCCACAAAATCCTCATACTCAACTTTCCCTCCAGTCAGCCTCTTCACCCACTCCTTCGTCGAACCGTCTCCAATCTTCAACCCCCGTCTCAAAGCCACATGGAACAAACATGCGGCCGCAACGCTCCTCGCAGGAAAGAAGTTGCAAATCTTATAGCTCGTCATGACCCTCCCAACAACACTCCAAACCTCCCTCCCGAGCCCCGTCTCGCAGATATCTACAATCTTAGTCTCCGCGCACTCTTCTTCTCCAGGGGTGGCTACCGGAGGTAAAACCTTCTCAAGAAATCTCGGCAGGAAGTCATAGGGCAAGGGAACACGTAGGTCGAATCGCAGTACGCGAAGCAGCAATAACTCCGCGGCCACAACCGTTGACCTGAGCGAGTCATACAAGGGCGAGGGGAAGGTCAGCGGTGGTGAAGATGGATGGAGGTGAGCATATGCTGGTACAAGAAGCTCGCGAAGCCTTCTAGGCGATTCGGTGGCTTTTGTAGAGAGGGAGAGGGAGGCGAGGCACAGTGTCTTTGGATTTGGTTAGCTAGGAGTAACTTAAATGAGGCGGGGCAAAAGCAGTACATGATCGTCCAGTGGCGAACAGGATTCCTCCGATGCCCAGCGATTATAGCGGTGGAGGTAGACATAGGCCATTGAGAGTGATTCTGGTGTGAGGTGGAGAGTATCAGCCATGATAGCCAGGAAAGACGCCCAGTCGGTAGGCAAAAACATTAGTGAGGGTTGTGCTTGTTTGGTGGTGGCGGCGGTGGCCGTAGAGTGTTCATGACTGGATCGACGCGGTGAAGGCATTTTAAGTGTTTTGGCGTAGTAGGGTCAGGTGTTTGAAGGAGGTGATGGTCATCAGGAGTGCAATCTTGAGCCGGGGATTCTCCTTCCTCCCTTCCCTGCCAAGAGATGAGGCTCCCCAAAGCTTGAACCATCACCAACGTTCCCCCCCTCCCTGTTTTCAATGGAGTTAATCGCCTTCGGCTTCAACGCCCACGGACAACTCTCCCCGTCAACCAATCCCTCAGAGATTCCCGAAGACATCCGTATCCCGCAAATAATCGCTTCAGCAAACAATTCGTTAAGAGTACTTTTCGCCGGATGGAGTGATACTTTACGTATTCAGCCCCCTTCTACCTTCCACCATTCCCAACCCCACCCCCCCATCCACATTATTCCTACCCAACAAAGAACAATAATAATAAAAAGCAGTAGAAATAGACGGCAACCTCCACCTCCTCGGCGCCGCCTCCGCCAATACCCAACTAACCATTCCATCAACCCATCTCTCACCAATAACTTCCGCCTTCGGCGACCACACAGGTCTGAAAGGCGTGACCACAACAGCACAAACAATCCACCTCCTCCAGCACTATGGCACAAAACAAGTCTGCTTCGGTCAGCGGGTTGAAGGGATAAATGACACTTCACACATCGCAATTGCGGGAAACGGCGTCGTCGCAGTCGTGCAGGGTGACGAAGTACTAGTCTACCGCTCCTTCTCGGCCTTCTTACTGAAGAATGCGCGGCAGCGGTGGAAGCTCGCGGGGGGTGGTAGTGTGATGGAGTTGCACGCTAATGAGGGCGGCTTCGTGGCATTGACCAGGGAATACGGTGGCAGGGTGATTACATGGGGCGATGCACGGCACGAGTACCTGGGCAGGGAGACAACGGCTGAAGCATCTGCGGGGGCTCCCGGGATCGTGGACGCACTGGATGGGATTGCGATCGCCCGAGTGGGTAGTGGAGGGTGGTGCTCCGCCGCGGTTAGTGTTGAGAGGGATCTGTATGTTTGGGGAGGGGCCGGCGGGGAAGTTTTGGCCGGTAGGGGGGAGGTGAAACTTGTTCAGGAGTTCGAAGTAGTTGACGGGGTTAGCGTTGGCGATGGGCATGCTGTCGCTTGGGCCGGCGGGAAGTTATGGGGTATCGGTCGGGGTGAGAATGGACAGCTTGGCAGGGGGGGGGGAAGGTGGAGGGGGGAATGGAGGGAGATCGAAGGCATGTGCAGACACGGGAAGGTGATTAGAGATGTGGTCTGTGGCGGGTGGAGCACTTTGGTGGTTTTCCAGAGACAAGAGGTGTAGTGTTCACTAAACGTCACTCGGGATAATCTCCTCCCTTGGGTAGAATGCCGATAGTAGGCGTTAAGAAGGCCAAAAAGAAAAGAAAAACAGAAATTGCTGGCGTGCATTTAGAATATTTGAATCATTCCTCGACCAAATGTCATAGCCCTTTCGATATGCTGTGTGGCATTTCCATTGGTTATAAGATTGGAAGAAAAGGTTGGATGCCTAGTTTCTGAGAGCAGTGAAGTGGATGGGCTTTTTGCGTTGTTCAAACTTTCCAAAAATGCACTCACTGCTATAATACTAAGTTGCCCTCCTAACTCATCCCGCGCCCGGCGCACGCTTGTAAATGACCAATATAACACCTTACGACACCGCCTAAAATATTGATTCAATATAATAGCTGACTTATCATACTTGGGGTAAGCACCGGTGTCTTATCTCGGGCTAAGTTACACACCTTCAAAAGAAAAAAACTTGGATGGGCTATTATACCGTAAAGCACATAACCCGCCTCACCACCCTCTTCCTTTCTTCCTTTCCGGCAGCGCTAGATCAACGCAATATGTTGCACAGTACCGAAACTGCACTCGGGATCTGGTATGATGGCCCCCAGGCAGGAGCTCGGGCCACCCCGGAGAGCTAGACCCAAACAAGAAGATTCCGATGGTTTACGGGTACCATACTATGCCGGCCGGACCTACTATACGAGTACGGTAGGCTCAAGCACTGGTCAGTATCTGTCCGAGTGAGTGGCCCGAAAAGCTGTCAATGGTATTAGGGGCGTACACGAGTAGGTACCGTACCAAATACTGTACCCTACATGCATAGAATGTCTTAGCAGTATCACGTCCAGGCTTGAACAAACTTGGACCGCACCGTGCTACACGAACTATGGCACGGGGGAAAGTGCCTATCGTCAAAACTGGAAGAATTGGACCTCACGCTAATAAGACGCCCAGAATCCCCCAACTCCAGCCTGCAGTTGAGACAAATAAAAAGAAAAATACGAGAAACATTGCTCGGGGAGGCAGCCCCGAGGTCCTGGTGAGGATCTGGATTATTCTAGCTTCCACGGTACCGGTAGGCTAGTGAAGGCATGTCTTGTAAAAACTATGGTATCGAATAAGCCGTAGCGGCGGACAGTCAACGATGTTGGAGGTATCGTATTCTGCCCTACCATACTCTTATGATAGAGCTAGAGAGCTGCCCACATCGATGCCATCATTATTAACGTAGGCAGGTTATGTTTGGCACAGTGGTAGACGGTAGAAAGAGAATGCACACGGAACTTAGACACCTCGCTCAGCTCTTCAAATTCGCTCTAACTAAAACAAAAAACTCATGACAGAAACAAGTGTATAAGTAAAACATAAGTACCACTTCATGATCCTTCCGTCGATCACCACACCTATCTCTCTATCCTGCCATGCCTTTATTCCTCTGTACACTCCCGTGATAAACAAAGGAAAGACATGGCTATTTAATCTCTTTCAAATCATTAACCATTCTATCTCAATCTCCCAAATCATCCGCAAGCATCTATCCAATCTTTCAGACTCTCCCGCATCTTCCAAAGTCAACCACATCCTTTCAACAATCATAAGCCCGGTTTAGCATTTCTTAGGATGTATTGTATGAACCAGGGATCCCCCCTTTCTTCCCTTTCTTTCCTTCTTCTCTCTTGCGGCACACTTTGTTGCTCCGGATGGGAGGACAACCTACCACTAGTGATCACTCGGGATTTTAGTAAAGTTGTCGCGCTTGCCGAATTTACTTGCAGGTGAAAGACAAACTCTGCTTCCGCCACAGATGAATTGGCGCGAACATAGTCGATTACGACAGGCACTCTCATCACAACCTTCCCTGCTTCGATCACCTTTCGGTTCACCCCCGAACCAGCACCCTGCCCACTAATATTGCGTTCGATGCCACATCCTGGAAATAGCTGCCTTAGCCCTGCCCTGCAAAACTCCGTGGATGAAGTTCATAGGTACTATGCTCGACCCCACTTGAGCTGAGACTGTCGGTGACGTTACACGGTTTAATAATTGGTACTGTGCTCGAGTACTCGAGTACTTGTACAGCTGGCAATTGGGCGTGCGCAGTTGCAGGAGAGTCCCCGGTGGTTGGGCTTGCAATCCCTCTTCTCTCTCTCTTTCCCCCCTGCACTCCTAGGGGGGTTCGTGAACTTTCTGCGTCATGCCCGAGTGTCATGGGGATCATGTGGAAAAGCCCCGAACTAACCTAGTCCCATTCTCTCTGACACTAACGGTGAAGGCTCGCGATACGAGTACCGATAAAAACTGAAGGACGGTACGGTACTCACACTAATTCCATGCGCAAGTTGCGCTTTGTAGCATCAGCTAGCCAATTGCTTTCTATCGAGTTAACTCTCACGCTTCACCGTAATCGTGAATTGTGGTGATTGTGAGCTGCATCTTGCTTTACCATTATTTTTGGCTGCGATTTGGTGGTTGGTGGACCCCTTATGTCACGCAGCATGCTGGAATAAATGGTGGCTTCTTAGGCCTTTGCCGACTTCGCCTACAAAGGTTAGCGTCACTACTTCGTTCAGGGCGATTGTAGGGTTCTTCGATGTCCCGGCAGGGCATGAAGACTACCGTAATCTTGCCCCTCAATGGATGATAGTTGTGGATAAGCCCAGGGACCAGATTCTCCAAAACTGCGAAACTGGGGAAGAAGCAGCTCTGGGCGGGTTTTGAAGCTTCTATCCCCGGATGGCTAGGTATTGATGCCACTATGAGACTCTCACCTATCCTTCCTAGATCGCCGACCATCGCAAATTTACAAGTATCCCCCATACAGTCTATGGGTGAGGACCCCATCCCATCGGCACTGTATCCCGATCTCAGCCTTCGGGGCTTTTTTTATTTCTCTTTTCTTTTTTTCGCCGTAGGTGAATATACCGTACTTAGCTGACCCAAGGTAACCCGACCGTCTTATAATACTCGACACCACTGTTCAGTACAGAGAAATCCTCACTCTTACCAACAATCTCACTCACCATGCAGTTTGGAGATCCGGTGAAACAGGCGAATTCGTCCAGGTAAGCCAGCAGCACAAGGAATGTGTACTGCCTTCAATACTAAAGCAGTTCAATCTCCTTCGCTTGTAAGCCCCGACTAAAATATTTCACAGCAGACTTGAATCACCGGTGATTATGTTGCCGGAACAACATCACCCCCGCAAACAGCGCAAAAGAGATCGTATTTATTTTTTCATCACCAGGGGGGGGGTCAAGAAGCCTGCCGACCCAGTGAGGTCACCTTGCGTTACACCTTTTGAGGAGTTAGGTTCACTGGCCTCCAACATAGCTCTGGGGGCTTCACTACCGCGGGGTACATGGGGTTCAGGGGAGACGGAAGTTGACTTAGGGGCAAATAACGTGCTGCCGCTTGACACTGTTCGGAAAAAAATCTCGCTATGGGACAAGGCATTCGAAACCCTTCCCCTGGAGGACCGCCAAATGTTTCTTGGACTCTCAGAGCAGCAGAACCTCATTATTGTAACTCTCGGGAATGCTAAAATATATCAGAATATATGTTATGAAAAGAGATGGAAGTTCAATTGGAAGGGGAAGGAATTGCTCCTCCACGATGTGGTAAGCAGGATAATGACCTGGATAGAGAAATTTGAGACTATCGGTGATATCGTCTCGCAATACGATCTATCCCATGCGGCATTACCGTGGACCGGATTTCGGTTTCTGCTACAGGTGGGTTCCACACTGAAGTTTCCATTCACTCCATATCGCGAGTTCCAAGTCGGCTAATTTATCGCGCCATATCATATAGGCCATTGTAAAGGTAGACGAACCAATGGGGATAGTATTGATTGGCCTTGAAAAGATTGGCTCTCTTATAGACCGTTGCGCAATATATGAGAAGCTTTATCTCAACTCCGACCTTTTTGGCCCCGACCATCTGAGTTCCCACAATTCCGAAGAAATCTCCTCTGTTTCCCTTGAGGGCAGTCTGGTGAAGCTTTATACTGCCATATTTAGATTCCTAGTTCAGGCTAAGAACATCTGCTCGCGGACAACGACAGGTGAAATACCTTATTGAAGGGATGGCAATGATCGGATTGAGGAGACTAACCCATTGGTTAATTTTTTTACAGCACGTTTTGCTGGAGCCGCCTTCGGTAACGATGACCTCTGGACTCTTTTTGATGAAATTGAGTCTCTGGAAACCGATATGTGTAGGGAGGCACGGGTTCTAGAAATTTCATGTGAGCTAAACCTCTTCTGCGGAGGATCCGCCTTGTTCGTGCTGATCTGACAGTATCGCAGATCAAAAGTGCTTTGATGATGAGGGACTTGGTGAGTTTACTTAGCTAGAGCTGATCTCTTATAAATTACACGAACGCTTAATGCTAATTTTGCTGAAGTTCACTTTCACCGAGTTCTCACCTTTCTTGCTAATCTGACGGACACCACAAGCCGATTCGAGGCAGTGGTAATCGGGCCACACTCGAAGCTAGAAAGTTCGTTTATTTCTTAATTGAAAATTCTGCCACCTTTTCTAACAGTGCTGTCAAATACTAGAAACCGAAAAAACAGCTATCTTGCAATGGACATCTGCGATTCCATATGACCACCACCACCAACGCATCAGCGCGACTCGATTGGATGGCACCGGGGAATGGCTGCTCGAGAGGAAAGAGTATGGAGCTTGGCGATCATCAAGTGCTTCCATGCTACTGTTATTACGGGGGATTCGTGGGTGCCCGCTCTATAGATTCCCTTGTATATCTTATCTAACGTATTTATGATGGTGCAGCGGGTGCGGGAAAGACTAGACTAACGTGAGTAAATCCAAATATATCCAAATTCCTTGCTTGATTCACTACTAATTAAACACTAGATCGAAGGTGGTTGATTCACTGTTAAAAAGTCGACACCCTAGCGAGGGTTTAGCCTATTTTTACTTTGACCGCAATGAAGGCTCTCGGAGGAGCTGCGAGGTCGTCCTGAAAACTCTTGTCAAACAACTAGCTCTGTCACCTACCAACCCCGACCTCTTGAAACCTCTCGTCGAAATATACGAGAAGCGTAACGTATCAGGAAGGCTTTCCGACCCCTTGTCATCAACTGAGAGTCGCAACCTGATCGTTGAATTCAGTCAATTGTATAAACAGACCATTCTGATCGTCGACGCATTGGATGAATGTGACACAAACGCCCGAAGGGAACTTCTGGAAGCACTCAAATACATCATTACCTCCTCGAAAAACCTAGTTAAGATTTTTGTCTCCAGTCGTTCCAATGACGATACAACTCGCCAGCTTGAAAATTTCCCCAACTACCACCTTGAAGCTAAAGACAATGAGGGGGATATAAAGAAATTCGTCAGAGAGAAAATTAATCGTTCTGTTGAGGAGAGGGAGCTACTGCAGGGTGATGTGAGCCCAGAGCTGAAAGAGCTAATTTATACCAGACTCGTAGGAGGCGCCAACGGAATGTATTCAACACGCTCTTCTGCCATAGCACGAATTAACCGTTTGCTGATATTATATGTTAGGTTTCAATGGGTTGCACTACAGATTGAAAATCTCTGTCGACTCAAGACGGAGAGCGAGATAAAGGAGAAGTTGGGGAAGCTGCCGAGCGGACTTTTCAAAATGTACAGCGAGATCTACAAGCTGATAAACATGCAGGAAGGGAGCAGTCCTGATATAGCAAAAATAACGTTTGCTTGGTTGATGTGCTCTATTCGACCCCTTGCTCCTGAGGAACTTGCTTCAGCCATAGAATTGCAACTCAGGGCTCAAGGCGGTAGCCCTCCCGGCCCACAGTTCGCGACAGATGTTGCAGCGCTGCTCAAAACCTGCCATAACCTAATTGCGCACGACACTGAGCTGAACGTCTTGCGCTTTTCCCACCTATCGGTTCGAGAGTTCCTCGATACTCTAGATGGGTTTAGAAATACTAGCAATTGTATCATGGCCACAACTGTCTGCCTTTCGCTCCTCTCCAGCCCCGGTATCCAGGTTGGTAGCGAGAATGGGCGCATTCCTATAACTCGCAGGGATACTTCGCAGACAGGGGATCCGTTTTTCAGATATGCTGCCTTGTTCTGGCCCACGCACATTAAAGGTTGCAAGGAGCTCGGTGTTTATTCGGGGGAGGTGAAAGAGTCGCTACAAACCTTTCTAAATCCCGAAAAACAGCACAGATGGTGCTACGAAAGGTGGCTGAAATATGCTAGCACTTCTATCACGAGCTTGGTGTACGCGGAGCGGAGGAAATTGCTTCTTGGAGCCCACATCGATGACCTGAAAAGTCAGCCAAACAATCCCTTGGTAGCAGCCGTCAGTTTTGGTTACTCCGATATATTCCGAGAATTATTTGACCTATTGGATCTCGAAATCACCTCTATCGAAACTATGTTGATTGTAGCAAGTTGTCGGGGGCGGGAAGGTATCATACGGGCGATGCTTGACAACGAGGGCCACTTCAACAAACAGCGTGACCAGGTATCACTAGAGGCCGCTGTCAACGCCCGAGGTGGCAAGGCTCTAGTAGAGGCGGCGAGGTTCGGACATGAAAAGGTGGTTACCCTCCTTTTGGAACGGGGCGCAAACATCAACTCGCGCGGCGGGGCAGCACTAATGAGGGCGGTCGAGAAGGGGCATATGGAGGTGATCAAGCTATTATTAAGTAAAGACGCGGACGTCAATGCACATAACGGTTGGGCCCTGGAGAAAGCCGCCCGGTGGGAACACGAAGAGGTTGTGAAGATGCTTCTAGATAACGGCGCCGACGTTAATATCGGTAAAGGAGATGCGTTGCTGAGAGCAATAGAAAACGGACAGGAAGCTATTGCAAAGATGCTTCTCAAAGCAAAAATGGATATGCGCACAATTGACGGACAAACATTAGCTCTCGCGGCTGAGGGTGGACACGTAGAGATTTTCAAGTCCCTACTGGACAGTGGAATGGATATATACCAGAAGGACGGCGAGGCTTTAGTTAAGGCGGCTGGGAAGGGCCATGTGGGCATCGTGGAAATGCTACTTGACAGGGGAGCAGATGCGTGCGCGGAGGGGGGGCTGGCATTGATCAGGGCAGCAGCAGGCGGCCACGACCAAATTGTTAAAATGCTCCTGAGCGAGGGCGCAGAGGTCGACAAAAAATCACTTCAGCGGGCATTGGAAGAAGCTGCAAGAGGGGGCTCAGAGCAGAGCGTTGAAATGCTTCTGGGCGCTGGGGCAAACGCGAGAGCCTGGAACGGGCTGAAGGGGAACCTAGCACCGCTGTACAACGCAGCACTGGGCAGTCACGAAAAGATGGTCATGATGCTGCTAGACGCGGGCGCCGAGGCGTACGGCCTGGACCTATTCGACATTGTCAAGCACGAGAAAAACCTCACGATCGCCCAGGCGCTGTTGGAAGCGGGAGCAGATGTGAACGAGGACGATGGCGATACGCTGCGCAATGCTGCGCGTGCGAACCAGAGAGATATGGTCGAGATGCTGCTGCGACATGGGGCTAATCCTCTCTTCCGAGCAGGGCAGATCGACCAGGAAATAAGTCGGCCGGAATATTCAGAGGTGCGGACTTTAATAGGTGAAGCGCGGAAAATGTGGAATGGACCCAGACCTCCTTCTTCATCAGGGTCTGAATAGGTGGAATTCGTGATGGAGGAGCGTATGTAAGATATGGTGTTTCGGATACTTTGTATATATGAAATAGTTTATTTTATTTAGTCTTCCCTTTTTTTGAGGTCAAGACCTGGCGGGAACTTTTGTCGGTGGCATTTTGTTTCCCGACTCGATTCCCATGATATCCTGGCTTCACGCAACACGTAAAACCCATCCCCGAGGGCGAAGGACAGGACGTTATAACTTTGGAAAGGGTCAATTTCATAAATTAAAATCTTGCTCTTTCTTCCTTCTCTCTTTCCTTTTATTAATGGAAAGGGAACATAAGCAAATGCCCTTTGGCCTAGCTCAACAAGAGTAAGGTCGACCCGATATTGAGAGAGTCCTTCCTTTTGTAGTTCCCGTTGAAAAAGTTCTTTTGCAGCCCGCAACCTTGCTCGGTGTTTGCAACCTCTCAATACCAGCTACTAGATGCTACTATTCAACTGGTTATCGGCCCGATATGTATCAGAGTTTACTTACCCCGACTAGGAGGAATCTATGCTTGGGAGAGATAGGTTCTTGCTCCCGTGTCAAAAACGTCAGGACAACTTTTTTCCTGTCTAATCCCCTCCTCCAGAAATATAGGCAGCACAGGAAGATGAGACTGGGTATTTCACAGCGGCAGGCTGTCGTTCACCGAGTGACACTTTGTGATTTCAATTCAAGCCTTTGGATGGGATGGATAGAGGGGTAGGGTAGCCACACTATAGCAAGACTATGAGCAACACGGGCGGGAAAAAAAGGGAAGAAAAGTTCGATTTTTTTTTTTCCCCTGGCGTCGACGGTGAGTGGCTTTGATAGGTGTTTAACCAACGAGCTAACGAGTAGTGATAGAAGCACCACATTCGAAAAACAAACACAAGTCCCCCCCCCCCCTCCCGAAAAAAAAAAAAGGTTTTTAGATATCATAGTTGACCGAAGCCTCGGACTTGTAACAATACAATACAGCACTAGTACAAGAAGTGATGATGGTGATGATGATGATGCAGAGACAGTAAGCAACACACTCGGAACCAGGATTGTGTGCTCACCGGTGTATTCTAAAGTCCAGTACAGTACTGTTCAATGGACAAGGCTGGTCAGTCAATTAGTAAAAAGAAACGGACAAACCGGGGGGTGAGATATCAGCATTATATCATACCAAAAGAGTCATCCTCTCCAGGAACGAAAAGAGGGAGGTATCGTCAAGTTCAGCCCCCCTCACCCAATGTCCCGAAAAATCCCATCGGACATATTACACGACGGTCAACAACTCCCTCCCTCCCCCTCTCACCGCCCAACAAATCCCCGCCATCAGCATGCAAATACCAAATCTGTATCCTACCCTCCAGACCAAGACATCCTCCCTGCCATCCCAGCCCTAGCAACGGGCATGATCGAATGGGGCAGATAGATAGATAGATAGCTATATGGACGCATACAGTAGTTCCACGATTCAGATATATAACCTACGTTACAAAAATATAAAAATCTCACCTTGCCCTCCCCCCCTCTCTCCCGCCACACACACGAGGACCCCCCCCAAAAAAAGGAACCAGAGCCGGAGACCTCCCCCCCTCCCCACCGGGTATCATGGGCGAAAACAGTCTCCTTCAGTTTTCGGGTCAATGATCAGCAGAGTATACTAGTATATCATCGTGGGCGGGAGGTAAAATAAATAAATAGAGAGAGATAGTCTAGTGCACTCTAACGTTATCTATCAATCCATCCAGCCAGCCAGCCTCTTCTACAGTAGATCACGCATCAGCAAAATTATACAACAGACGTTTTCCGTCGAGAGGATATATGACAGTATAGTATAGCATAGTATAGTACGATATACAACTGCACCTTAAGCCAACCACCACTGCCCCGGGATAACATCATTTATATACTGCTATCATAGTATGATAACATAACGGGGGGGGCAATGACAGCGAACAGCCCTACCAGATTTGGGATTTGTCATCAGATTTTTCGGTCTATTACTCGCTGTCCCCCCCTCTGTTCATTGCCCCGCTATGTTACATTATCGTCATTACGAGTCTTTCCTTCTTCCCCCCTAACCCCGCAATCCCTCCCGCACTCCCCGGGCCGGGTGCAACGCCCGAGAGTGATACCCCATGACCCCGATTTACCCGGCCATCCATTCGTTGGGTAAATCGTACCTACATTGAATTATAATACAACATACGTGCATACATATGGAAAAATGCAAACTTTTGTAAGATGTGACAAGTTAGACTGAGCGGGGATGGGTTGTTTTTTTCCTCCTGTACGCACAGGCGTCGATCCGGGTCGACTAAAACACACGCACGCACGCACGCACAGACCAGGACAAGAGGGGGAAGGGAAAATTTTTGCTGCTTGGCCCGTTGGCCCGTTGGCCCATTGGTTTGATTCTAATTGTACAGTTATAGGTTTACAAGATAGAAAAGGAGGGAAATGGATAAGCTAAAAGAGAAAGGAAATCCGTTATACCATAAGCCGAGCCGCAACACCACGCTTGTCCAGCGATTTTGAATCCTTCCTCTTTGTGGGAATAATAAGAAGTTGAAGGAAGGAAAGAGCATTGATGAAAATAAAAAAGTTAAAATAAAGAGATGAGTCGACATAGTAATACAGATTAAACTCGATAATGTACCAGAAGTAAAGCAAAAGCAAACCAAGAAATTAGGAAATGAGAAGCCACCGAGAAAAACAGTACCAGCCAAAACCAAAGGTGGGAAAGAAAGGAAAGTCAATTAACAAAAGATTATTGTTTCGTCTGTAAAAGAAGAATAGGAAAAGCTCCAGATGAAGTCGAGTTACCTCCTCCAATCCTCCTCATCCTCCGCTTCCAAAATCGAGTTCATCTGCGGACTCGAATCATGTGAGTGCGATCGAGTCTTGGGGCTGCGCGAGTGACCATTCTTCGCCCACTCCTCCTCCATCTCAATCCCACTCTCATCCCAACCGACCATGGCACAGAACTCGCTCCAGAGGCGGCCATCGGCACACCCACCACGGGGCTTGTGTGTAAGCAGGTCCTTCGTGCGTTTCAGCCACTCGCGGTCTGGCATGGCCCGGCGGCCGGTCTCCGTCCATAGCGGAAGACACTGCGCTTTATAAAACTTTTCGCCGAAAGTTCGACGAACCAAGCTGGCCCAGTCCTTATTTGAGCGGTATTCCAACAACTCGCGCATCTCCTGTGGACGGTCGACGAGCGGGACGAGCATTTGTGAGGTATAGGGCTCCATGCTTGCGAGTCGCTCTATGGCGTTTGCTTCGTCTTCATCTGATTTATCACATTTGATGGAGACGATTGAGGAAGAGGACTGTCGGTGGTGGTGGTTAGAGCAGTGCTTCTCATCACAGTGATGCAAGTCCTCCACTGTTGCTGGGAACATCTCCCTTGGCCCCGACCCACTTCGGCTCGTGGTTCTTCGACGGTGGTGGCGACGGGTAGAAGAGCGGGGTTCATCCAAGGTTAGTTCCTCCATGTCTTTCTGTAGTGACGAGCCACTTGATGCTCGGCGGGTGTTCAGGGTCGGGCTAGAAAGGCTTTCGAAAGCACCACCAGAAGGGCTGTAGCCGAAGCTTGGAGAGGTGCCTGGTGGATTGCGCACTCGCATACCGAGAGTGTGGACAGAGTCCCGGAGCGCGCCAAATGATTGGGGGAGGGTTGTTGGGGAGACCATGTTGTCGTGATCTCGTCGGGGGGAGGGCTTGCCTGACCTGCTGGTGCTGGAGTCTGGTGATCGGCTGTGAGTGTATCTGTGCTGGGAGAGCTCGTATTGGGGGTTAAAGAGGTCGTGGCGTGCGCTCCGAGGAATTCGGTGGGAATCTACTAGAGCTGCTGATGAGGATTTTTGCATTGGTGAGTGTGGGTCGAAGGTTGAAGAGTTGTAGTTAGCTGCACCGAGCATCTCCTGATAGCTTGGGAAAGAGCTGATTGAAGCACCGGATACTGCTTAACGAGGCCAGCTGAGGAAACTTTGCGAGTACCGAATACCGGAGTATTGGTAAAAGGCGGGTGGTGGAATTTATATGGGTGATTTTTATTTATTTTTCCTCTTCCTCCTTTTTCTCCCTTTAAATTAGCCAGGGGGGAGTGATTTTTTATGTGTGGAGTGGCTCCGATAGGCGTTTGACCGTTAAATTCTGTGAGATGCCGTGGCTGGAGAGGTCTTAGTCCCTTGTAGGTAAATTGGACCGACAGGGGTACGAGTAATTGGACGAAGGGGTCTGTTTGATAAAATGACTTTTTTTGATTTGGAAGGAGGTGGAGGCCTTGAAGACGAATCTACGGGAGCGGGAAGATGTCTCTCGACGGGGCAGTCCTACTTTATATAGAGAATAGAAAAGCTATGATGACACCAGAGGGGGAAACTCCAAGAGCAGGGGTGAAGGTGGAACGGAGGGTGGAGAGACCTGCGGAGGCAAATGGAGGGGGGGAAGGGAAACGGGATGGTGTTTGTGGTGATGGTGGTGGGAGAAGCCCCGAGAGTGGAGGGGATAATGCTCTAAAGGCAAAGAAGGTGAGAGGGAGGGAAATGGAAAAGAGGAAGGGAAGAAAAGAAGGACCACCGCTCCCTCCGATAAGTTTCTCTAGGAGGCTAGGCCGAATCAGCGTACAAAACTGGTGATGGCGGCGACGCAACGTAACGCAACTCAAATCAAGGCAAACTGGGTGTCATCATAGCTCCCTCCAAAGGTGCCTTCGAGGTGAACAACTTTGACCAAAGCTCCCAACACTAACCTCTGTGATCCTCTCTCCACTCGAGAAGCGAATTGGTCATACCTCCTTCCTTCCCTCACCAATGAAACTATTCCCACCTCACCCTCCCCCGCAAGCTGTTTTACCATAGCGTCCAACCCGTGCTTTATGCGTGCATTTCAATTCTATCGATTCGCTCTTCTCCCTTCTCCCCCTCTGTTCTGTTTCTCTCCCTATCTCTCTCCATCCTCGCTTTTTCCTCTTTCTTTTCTTTTCTCTTCTCACCCAACACAATTATCACTCGGGAACGATGGCTAACCTTCCCACCACCATACGCAAATGTCTATGATACCCAGGCTATCAACAGCAAACACAACGTGTAATGAATGAAACCACGATCACGGATTTCCCCATTGCTATTCTACCACATGTACAGTGTACTACCCTAACTTATTCGACTTCCGATCACAGCCATGACACAAGTACCTTACCGTAGTAATGAATTGTAGAACCTGATCTTTTTTTCTTTCTTTCTTTTTCTTGCCCATTCTTCCTTTGACCACCGCCGCCAACACTATTTCAACCGCATCCAAGCCAATGCAATCAAGCCGCATGCACAAAAGGGTGGATAGACACCCATCCCGATTGGCACCACCAGCATCCACATACCTCCCGACAATCCTCCTCCTTCACCCCTCCCAAACAAGGGGCAAAGTAGCGGAAACTTACCGAGAACAACCAAACAAAAAAAAAAAAGTAGCAAGTTTGAACGGATTTTTTTTTAACTTTTTTGCCTCCCCCTCTCCCACCCACCCACACGTGCGGTGCGGAGAGTATGATACTCTTTTTTTTCTTTCTTTTTTTTTGACAAGCAAGCACCACACAACCTACTCACGCGGCTTCGCCCAGGGTGTCTCCGCAACCCGATATTTTGCAGGAGTCCTCGCCTGTAATTAGTTACGATCATTTGAATTACTGGTAATCACCAAACATTCGGCTGGCGAAGAAATTCTTGGCAAAGACGCGTGGGTACAGTAAACCTACAGACGTACGGTACTCGTACCGCACATAACGTAACGGCTACTCGACAAAGGGGCGTTGGCTAGTTCGGGTCGCTGAGAATCAGATCTATTGCGCTGGATCAGAGATTTGCGGTACCTTTTTTTCTCTCTCTTCAATTGCTTTTTCTCTTTCCAATTGTACTTTGCGCGTTGCATCGAGAATCGGTTACGCCGTGTGGTTTCCTCTTCCGCTTCGACGTGTGCATATTCTTTTCGTACCCGGGGCAGGAGAAGACAGACATCTTCAGGTAGGTATGGAGTAATATGTGGAGTGGAAGAAGAAGAAAGAGGAAGGGGGGGGGGGGGGGGCGTGGGTGGTAATGGGAGTTACATTGTTA